>Ga0073936_10007082_pt1 | contig 14573 bp, 12 predicted proteins | sample AliMusrvi5mmetaG_FD_87041 | JGI IMG/M metagenome (GOLD analysis project Ga0073936, IMG submission 87041) | Freshwater lake bacterial and archeal communities from Alinen Mustajarvi, Finland, to study Microbial Dark Matter (Phase II) - Alinen... | ecosystem: Environmental > Aquatic > Freshwater >... | reverse complement strand
TGGCAACTGGGACATATGGGCAGCGGGCAGTGACGGCAAAGTGAGTTATAGACTTACCAGTGGGTTCGAGATGGAGACCAACCCGAAGTGGAGTCCCGACGGTACACGGCTTGCGTACAAAATAGCGCCCATAGACGCTGATTATCCACTGACGCGTGAGTACTTCATGACCTTTCCGAACGGCTTCAGCTCGCCGGTAATACAGGGGTGGAACGGGCCGCAATCCATACAGATGAGCGACTGGAGTCCGGATGGGAAACTTATAGCATATACAGCCGAGGCGTTGAGTTCCAGTTCGGGGAATCCCAAAATAACATATCTGGCGGTAGTCGGGAACACCAATGGGGGGTCTCCTGTAATGCTGTCCGGCAAGAGAACCCTCGGAGACCGTGGCTCCGTATTCTCTCCTGACGGCAGGCGGATAGCCTTCTGGGCCTGGGACTTGAACTACAGGGCAACCTTATGGATAGTGAATGCGGACGGTACGAATCTGCGGCAGAAGACATTTGCCGGGTTTGACATGAATCCAAGGTGGAGTCCTGACGGAACGAAGCTTTTGTTTGAGTCAAGCAGGAACGGAAATATGGACATCTGGATTATGTCTGCAGATTAAAAGATCGGTATTATTTTAGCAAAACCGGCAGTTATACGACGGTGTAAATAATGTTGGATAAAGAGGGGGGAGAGCAGGAACATAAATGATTTCAGAGGCATATTGCATTGTGGGTAAAAAATCAAAATTTTTTAGGAGGTAAAATGAAAAGAGTCATATTAACTCTGTGTTTGTGCATGTTGATAATAACCGCCGGTTTAAATGCCGCGGCAGCAGGTGAAATGAAAATTGGCGAGCCAGGAGAAGGGGGATTCCGGGAATATCTTTTTATGGATAAATTCTCTGAAAAAGAGGCGCCTGAAATGGCAGAGCTGTTGGCATTAGCAATAGAGAAAGGACGGTCTATTGTCTTTCAGCAGTTGCCAAAAATAAATAATCCAGAACTTGGCGACAAGGAATTTACAGCAGATTATTTTGAAGGGAAACTTGTACCACAGTTGAAACAGAGAATTGATGCCCTCACCCCTGCACAAAAAGCATCCTTTGACAAATTCCTCTGGTCGGCGAAGCTGACAATCGCTTTAAATCAGGATAGGATTAACATGAAAGGCGCTGGTTTCAAACATTTCCTGCCTGCTATGTGGGCACGTGAGACAGCCGCGATATTCCAGATTAAAACAGGGATAATAATAAAACAGCCTGCCAATCTATACAGAAATCCTTGTAACAAGCCTGATGACGCCGAGAAAAAGGTATTGACCAGATTTACCATGCAGGATTATGACAAGAAGGAATATGGAGAAATGTCCATGATAGGCAAGCAGAAGGTTTATCGCCACTTCAGACCTGTCTTTATGTCGACAGGATGTTTGGGTTGCCATGGTGATAAGCAAGGTGAGTTGGATGTTTTAGGCTTCAAAAAAGACGGCCTTAAGAGCGGAGATGTAAGGGCTGCCATAAGTGTTACGGTTCCAATCAAGTAATTGCTGCAGGTAAAGCTAAAGTTCCGGGCGCACGCTCTTCTGCGCCCGGACCCTCTCTAGGCACATCGGCGTGCAAATACGGCGCTACGGGCACACCCAATGGACGTTGTCTATTTTTCACTAACTTCCCTCAATCCCTGAATTAAGCAACAAACAACGTCCCCTTTGACTCCACCTTTTTAAATTACGCATGCCGTTCCCGGAATTTGGTTTTTACCGGAATGAGTTCCCTCCAGGAGCAGACATACTCAAACTGTTTTTTTGACGTACATCATTTTTTTGACTCCAGATTGCATATATTCTCCGACACATCATTAATCCGGCGCACATTGCAGTCGCCATGGAGAAGGAGAGAACAATGGGAAATTGTGGATGCGGCCACGCTGTCGGCGATGGGCCGTTTGCTGAAGGTAGGAATCTGGTGGAGTTTGTTTCACGCGCCCATGGAGGCGCCCTCAAGAGCAGGCCGCTGCCCGAAGGCGGATTACAGACGACCTGCCAAGGGTGTGGAGAAGCTTTCACTCTGGCCACTTTTGTAGCCAGCTGTCCGAAGTGTGGCGGGATTCATGCTGTTTCACCGCCACGCTGCGAAGATCCGGCGAATATCCAGTTTGCCGGGGTCGATTATCGGTTGCCATAGCTGTCGGTAACAACAAACAACCGGCGCTGAATATGGCTCGGCTTCAGGAGCATCCATGCTTACCACCAGCGAATATGCAGTTACCATCACCATCTGGGTTTTGACTCTGGCCGGAGTCTTCTTCGGCGGTCGTGCCGCCTGGCGGCGCAGACGCCAGAAACGTGCGGATGGGGAGAAGCAATAACCCTACACTGTGCGACCTTACAAAGGGGGAACAGGCTACATTTCCAAAAAGCAGCCTGAACCCTTTTTCTTTGCCCGGTACCGTAATTCATTTACTTGACAGGGGTCAATTACCTACGTCCTGTCTCTGCGTTATGCTGAAATCATGGGAAACGGTCTCAACATCCAAAGGAGAAGCGTCATGATGGAATCAGCATATGAGCAGATGATATTCACTTCCGAAACAACTGTTGGTGCGCTCGTTGCCGACGACTTCCGCACCGCCGGGTCTTTGAAAAACACGGCATCGACTTCTGCTGCGGCGGCAGGATATCACTGGCCGAAATCTGCCGGGAAAAGGGGATCAACCCGGTCAAGCTTCAGCAGGAAATCGCCGAGGTAAAAAGCACGCCGGTCGATCGGAGTCATAATTATGCCGCCTGGGCATTGTCGTTTCTGGCCGATTATATTGTCAATACACACCACGCCTATCTCAACGAGAATACCGCGCAGATAGCAGCCTACGCCGACAAGATTGCCGAGGTCCACGGCAGCCGCCATCCCGAGGTGATAAAGATCGCCGCAATCTTCGCCAAGATAGCCACCGATATGTCGGCCCATCTCCATGAGGAAGAGGAGGTGCTTTTTCCGGCCATCAAAAGGGTCGACACTGCCAGAAGAGCAGGCAATAAACCGGAGGCAGCGGATTTGGAAACAATCAGGTCATCCCTCATCCGTCTTGACCATGAACATCAGGAGATTGGCGATGCTGCCCACGCCATACGTCACCTTGCAGATGGATATACACTACCGGAAGATGTCTGCAATACCTTTGCGGTCACTTACAAGAAGCTTCAGGAGTTCGAGGATGATCTCCACAAGCATGTCCACTTGGAAAACAATATCCTCTTCCCGAAGGCGGCACGACTTTAGCTTGGTGTTCTTGATCCTCCAGGCAAATTCTGTGGACAAATCAGGTTTGAGTTCACTGGTGAGTCGGTGGTGCGGGAAAAACCGCTTGATCTCTACAAATGAAAAGGCGGCCACTGGCCGCCTTTTGGATTAAGTAAACTGCCCCCGGAATTCCCGGGCAGGAAGCGTCCTATACCGGCTCCGTCTCGGCAATGCAAGGCTGATCATAATCCTGCTCAGTTGCTTCTCCCTCGAACTCCTCGGTGTCAAGATACGGTGCCGACCTTCTCCCCAGAACCGCTATCACCTTGCCGCTGATCACTCCGCCGACGGCGGCGAGCACGACCGTTATCAGCACACCGATAAGTTGTGCCCCGATATTGATGCCGCCGACAACTAACAGGGCGGCAATCCCTCCAAGGATCCCCGGTAGACCGTGCAGATAGAGCACGCCGCAGGTATCGACCTTTCTGGTCATTTCCGTCAGCCTTGACTGAATGGCTGCAAAGCCGAAGGTGGAGACGATCCCTGCCAGGATGCCGATCACAAAGGCGGTGCCAGGAACAGCCTGGTCGCAAGTTGAGCCGATGGCCACGCCACCGGCCAGCGTCGCGTTGGCGATGTCCGCCGCCGAGATCTTGCCCCGCAGCCTGACCGACGCAAAATAGGTGGCCAGCGTCGAGCCACACAACGCCAGTATGACGTTGACGGCCGTTTTGGGTACATCCCCGGGGGCAACCAGCGCCGCACAGAAGCTGGGCCAGAATACCCACAGCACCATGCTGCCCAGCAGGGAATACCGGTCGCTGGTGTCATCGCACTCGATCGAAGTGTCATACTCCTTCAGGGTGGTCATCGAGGCGGCCACCCCAAGGCCGAAGATGGCGCCAAATGCGTGAATAACGATAGATCCGCCGGTGTCTACCACCTTGCCGCTTATCAACCCCAATCCTCCATTGAGCACGATCCATTCGTTCACGGCATACAACGGGACAAACAGGAGGCCAAGTAGCAGGTACTGCCCCATTTTCAGACGCCCAAGCACGGCCCCGGCGCAGATTAACAGGCTGGCAGCAGCGAATTCGGCCAGAATCAGTTTGTCGATAAGCCCTTCCGGGTTGCCGATACCGAAAAAACTCTCTTTTAGAAAGTACAACGGGATTGAAACGCTGACCAGCAGGTAGGTTGCCGTCAAGGCCGAGCGGCCATATTTTTTGACGAACACCATCAGGAAACCAAATCCTACCAGAAGCATGGCCATGATATGAATGGCGCGGTTGTATTTCTGGACATCGTCCAGTACCGCAAGGGTAATGCCTGAAGTTTCGGCAGCATTGACTGTTCCGTAGGCATAAAGAATAAATATGGCAAACAGCAATACATTTATTGTGTAGTTTTTCATGGAGATCTCCTTTGTGTCTACCCAATTAGCACACAATTTGAACGTATACAACAATATATTGTTGATAAATTAGTCACATGCTGCATATAATTTATGCAGCATGTGTATTCCTGATACCGTAGAATTGGCGTTCAAGGGAGTATTAGAGGCGCTTCAATTTATTTGCAATCGTATCCGGCATGTGAAGGAGATATTGCCATGAGAGCGACAGCGAGTATTACTGGTCAAACAGAACGGGCCTTGGTAGTGAGCTTGGTACGCTCGCCGTCATGTTTTCATGACCGGCCACGGTTTTATCGGCCTGTAAGACGCACTCGTAGTTGTCATGGCAACATGTACCATCTGGGGTTAGACATCACACAAAAAAGGCGACCAATCGGTCGCCTTTTTTCTTCTGCAGGGTGCCCCCGCACACTTCTCACGGTCTCCGGCCAGCTCCACCGGTGTCCGGTCTTGAGGGCGAGGCGCTCGGGTACGATCTTATTCCTTGGGATCTTTATCACTGCAAGATCGGCAGGATTGCCTGATTTTTGTTATCATATCATTGCGAACTTCCCCATCTCATGATACTCTTTTCCTCATGACAGACAGCAATCTTGTAAAAAAAGCAGCGGTGGCTACATCACCGGAATTGACCGATAAAGTAATTTTCTATTTTGTCGATCACGGGATGCAGATTCTCACCGCTATTGTCCTGATGGGCGCTGGTGTGTTCATTGCCCGCTGGATCGGCAATCTCATACATCGCTGGCTGAAGTCAAAGGCTTATGATGAGCCGGTCAGCAATCTCATCGTCAAGGTTGTCAAGCTCCTGATCATAGGATTCATAGGGCTCATGGCGCTTGGCCAAATGGGGGTGCAGATCACGCCGCTTATAGCCGGAATCGGCGTGGCCGGGGTTGGCGTCAGCCTTGCCATGCAGGGGATCCTCGGCAACCTTGTTGCCGGACTGACGATCATTTTTTCAAAACCATTCACAATCGGTGAATATATTGAAGTTCTCGGGGCATATGGGCAGGTAACGGAAATAGACTTATTTTCCACAATCCTGCTGCATTCGGACAACTCTCGTGTTATTGTCCCCAACAGGAAGATTGTGGGTGAAATACTCCACAACTACGGCAATATTCGTCAGCTTGATCTGGCTGCAGCCATAGGATACAGTGCGGACCTCACACTGGCGCTCTCGATTGTGAATAATATCCTGCAGCAAAATCCCAATGTTTTAACGGACCCCGCTCCTGTTGTCGGTATAGTTGCCCTGAACGAATCATCTATCTCCTTGGCGATCAGGCCATGGGTGAAGGTTGAAGATTTTGTTCCCACGCAGGCTGCAATCTACCAGGCTGTGATAGAAAGTTTCCGGGACCATAAGATCGAAATTCCGATTCCCCGTCGTGACATTCACTTTCTGAATACGTCCCCCTGATCCCTCAGAGTTTGTGACCCTCCAGCGTAGAGGACGGCTAAGCAAGCAGCAGCGAGATAGCATGCAGCAGCAGGCCGATAAGGCCGCCGACCAGGGTTCCATTCATCCTGATAAATTGCAGGTCGGAACCGATGCTGAGCTCGATCTCGTTGGTATAGTCATCGTTTTCCCACTTTTGCACCGTGCCTGAAATATGCCCGGCAATCGCAGTTCGCAGCGTATCCCCATAGTGCAATACCAGCTTTTCAAGGTGTTCATTCAAAGAATCTTTCAACCCCCGGTTTTGCGACAAGGTATTACCGAGGCCTGCAACAACTGCTGAAATTTTCTCCTGCACCTTTGAATGTGGCTGTTGCAGGTCATTGCTCAGCCAGCTCTTTAGATCGTCGCCGATGCTTTTCGCATAATCGGCTATTGACTGGTTATGAACAACTTCAAGCTTGATCGTCTCGACCTTGTTCCGAAGCATCGGGTCGGATTTCAGCCTGGCAATAAAACCGGTCACTGCTGTGTCAAATCTATACCTCACCTCATGGGTTGGATCGGCATTAACCTCCTGGATAAATGCGTTTATCCTGTTTACGATCTTTTCACCCGCCCCTTTGGAAAACTGGCTCCGGTTGGGGATGAAGGCACTCAGAAGCGGATATTCCTTCGTACACATGTCGGCGATGGAGTTGGCCAGTCTGGTCTGAGCTTCTTCGGTCGCCAGCCACGCGGCAAAGCGGTTCATCAGGTCATCAAGTACGATCTGATGGCGATTATCTTTTCTGAGTGTATCGAGAATCGACCCGGCGGAAGTGGAGAGGTCGAAATTTTCAATCCGGCTGTTCAGGGCGGCTCTCAACAACTGCTGCACGCGTTCGTCATCGACAAAATCCAGGGAATCGGCAAATAAGCGGGTCAACCCTTTGGCCAGGCCGGCGGCATTATCCCTCGATATCAGGTAAACGGCCAGATGCTCGGCCGGATTGTACTCTCTCAACTTTGCGATCAAGGTATCGCTGGCAAGAAACTTGTCACGGATAAAGCCGGCCAGATTTCCGGCAATCGCGTCCTTCTTGTTTTTAATGATGGCTGTATGCGGTATCGGTACACCCAATGGGTGGCGGAACAGCGCCACAACCGCAAACCAGTCAGCCAAGGCGCCGACCATGGCCGCTTCCGCAAAAGCAGCAAGCCACTCCCAAGCGCTATGTCCCTTCTGGGAGCGGGCGACCACAAACAGTATGGCTGCGCCAATCATCAATCCCGTGGCTATTCTCTTATTTCTGGTCAATATTCGTTTTCTTCTGTCCACACGTGTCCCCAGATTTGCTTTGTATTCCTACCTGGCTAAAATAAAAACCGCTTCATCAGGCAGAAGCGGTTTTCCCTTGCGCAATAGTTTTATGACATGGCTGCGGTGTTTTTGTCAACGCTGTACAAAGAGTGAACAGGCTATTTTTTGAAAATGTAGCATGTCCACTTGTTCTTTGTCCCGCCAAAATCGAATCTTCAAATGCAAAACCTAACCCCACAGACTTTCCCTTGTAGGCTTTTTTACAAACAAGTATTCCTCTATTCGCGTATTTGTTTATTGACTTCTCGAACATAAAAGCGCGTAGTGATATTACGTCTGGATTACATCAGACAAAATCGAAAAGCAGAATTAGGAGAAAGTACACATGGTAAACGGAACAGTGAAATGGTTTAATGACAGCAAGGGTTTTGGTTTTCTTGAGCAGGAAAATGGTGATGATGTATTTTGTCATTTCTCCGCTATCGCGGGCGACGGATTCAAATCGCTTGCTGAAGGTGATAGTGTGACGTTTGAAGTAACCAAGGGTCCGAAAGGGCTTCAGGCCTCAAATGTAATGAGAGTCTAAACTTCGACTCCAGCAATCATGAAAAGCCCCGAGGGAACTCGGGGCTTTTTTTATGGGTAAATCTCAAGGAAAAATAGGACGAAAACGGGGACAGGTTGTTCTTTTTATAAGGCATCCTGTCCCTGTTTTGCACCTCTGTTTTGCACCAGTTTCATTTTTCGCCGCGCTATCTGGGTATGGGGGATACGCTACGGGCGGAGTTTGGACTATGACAGGCAGAGGTAGTCGCGCACAAACTCAACCTTCGACGGCCTGACCCCGACAATCGTGACAGCAGCCTTTAATGGGTGTCCCACAACCTCTCCGCTGAAACAAACCTGTTTTGGGCAACAGACCGTATAGCCGCGACCCCCATGGTTTTACCGTCGAACTTTACTGGTTTTTAGCCCGCAACCATGACAGCGTTTTTCCGATACCTGACGTTGACAGGTCTCGCACCAGTACTGAAGTTGCATATCTCTATCGCATGCAATGCAGGTCAAGTCAGATTTCTTTTCACTACTGCAACATTCCTCTTTGTCCACAAATCCTCTTATAAACGCTATTGTCCAGCCACCATATTCAGACTTTAACCACGATCTTGCCTTTTTGCTGGTTGGATTCCATGTACCTGTGGGCTTCAACAATACTCTCCAAAGGAAAAGTACGGTCTATGATCGGCTTCAATGTCCCGTTTTTAAGCCCGCTGTAGATGAATTGTTTGCCGCGGGCAAGTCTATCGGCATTTTTCACGATTTCGAACAGTGTGTATCCCCGCACTGTCAAGCCCTTGGCCAGCGCTGCAAACAGGGGGAATGTGGCGGGTGCCGTCGACAATGCACCGTATTCGAAGATAGTCGCACCGGGAGCCGCAGCCCCGGCCAGTTCTCCCAGCAGCGGTCCGGCAACGGGGTCAAAGGCCATGTCAGCACCTTTTCCAGATGTAATAGCCATCACGCTTTCAACCAGGTCCTGTTCGTCAGTCACTATGACGTGATCTGCCCCCGCACCCAAGAGAGAGTTTTTTTTATCGGCGCCGCGAGTAATGGCAATGGCGGTCGATCCGACTGACTTCGTAATCTGAATCGCGGCCAATCCCACGCTGCTGCTCGCTGCTGTGATCAATACGGTGTCATTTTTCTGTAATCTCCCGAATTCAATGAGTGCCCCGAATGCAGTCATATACTGCATCCAGATCGCAGCGCCTTCTGCCGGGGATAGATTCTCGGGATAATGAGCAACTGCGTAGGCCGGAACGACTGCGCTTTCTCCGTAGACGCCATAATCGCCAATTGAAAATGAAGGGATGGTACTCACTCTGTCGCCAATTTTTATTCCGGTAGTGCCGGGCCCGACTGCATCTACGATACCTGCCGCTTCGTAGCCGAGTCGTGAGGGGAACACCGGATTTTCCAGGTATTGTCCCTGCCGGAACATGACTTCTGCGCGATTTAAGCCTATGGCTTCAACTTTGAGACGAACCTCGCTCACACCCGGCTCCACAAGAGGTAACTCCTCGATTTTGAGTACCTCGGGTCCACCAGTTTCGTAAAAACGGACTATTTTTGGCATTGTGTTTCTCCCTTCTTATGTAAATAAAATTACGCCGGCGGCTTCTCTCATCGGTCTTGGATATAATTATACACTATCTTTTTATATTTATGACTCCACGTTGATAATTTTATGCCAGAATTATGATGATCAAGAACGGGCTTAATGACAAATCGTGTGGATTTACTGTATAATGCAAGTAATGAAACACTCAATTTATCTGTAGCCGTCACGTCGGGAACTTCTCGCGATGCATCCCGCACACTCGGCAAAGGAGGTTCGTGATGAGAAGAGTTATGTCGTTACTGTGTACAGCGGTATGTTTATTCCTTGCCGGACCGCTCGTTATCCACGCCGGAGAATACCAGCCCGCTCCCTATAAAGGCACGCCGGAATTTGAACGTGTGAAACAGCTTGTCGGTGTATGGGAAGGGACATCCGACATGGGGAAACCGGGTGAAAAAACCAGGGTTGAATATCGCCTCACGTCTGGCGGCAGCGCGCTGATTGAGACACTTTCACCGGGTAACGAAGAGGAGATGGTGTCAGTTTACCACGATCAGAAAGGGAAGCTGGCCATGACCCATTACTGCGCGCTCCGCAACCAGCCTCACATGACGCTGGTGAAGTCCGATGCGCAGTCGCTTGAACTGGTATTCGCCAAAAAAGGGAATGACATTAATCCGGCGAAGGAGAAGCACATGCATGCTGTGAGTTTTGTCTTTACGGACAACGACCACATCGTCCAGAAATGGACCATGTTCGACAAAGGGAAGAAGGCGGAAGAGGTGGCGTTCAAGCTCACACGGGTGCGTTGAAGCGTAGAGTGCAACGAGAGCAATCAGAGAAGGCGGCCGATTGGCCGCCTTTTGTATTCGATCTCAATTTTCATACTGAAAGTCTTCCCCTGATTATGCCCTGGTAACGAACGCGATCATCTCAGTACCTTCTGTTATCATCACGCTTTTCTTTGAAAATATCCCTGTCCAATCTATCCAGGTCACGATTTATCTTGTCCCGTTCCCCTTGACTAAGATAGCCATCTGCTTTCATGCGGTCAATCTTGTTGAGAATTTTGCCCAACTCTTTGTTGAGCTTGCGGGCTTCTTGCCTGTTGAGAGTTCCCTGTTCAACACCCTGTTCAATCTTTTGCTTTGATGCCTGAATCCTGGAGCGTATTCCCCCACGCCAATCTACCTGCACTGCGGGGAATTTTGATACATTGACATTATCATGCTTTTCTTTAAAAATATCCCTGTCCAGTCTATTCAGGTCATTATTTATATTGTCCCGTTCCCCTTGACTAAGATAGCCATCTGCTTTCATGCGGTCAATCTTGTTGAGAATAGTGCCCAGCTCTGCATTGAGTTTGTCCGCTTCATGCCTGTTGAGATTTCCCCGTTCGATACCCTGTTCAATCTTTTGTTTTGATTCCTGAATCCTGGAGCGTATTCCCCCACGCCAATCTCCCTGCTCTGCGTAGCCCGTTCCTATCGTTCCAAACACAAATACAGCACAAACAACTGCTAAGATCACTCTTTTCATGCGATGCCTCCTGAAATTTATTTTGTACTTTGAATAGATACTGAGCAACTAACACGCCAAAAAAGGTACGCGGATATTTAGAGTGTAACAGGCTGAAAGTAAAGGGTGAGTTGTAAGGAGGGTGTGCGGGGTGAAGTAAAAACTGCCAACGGAATCGGTAACATATTACAAAACTGCCATATGTGGCGGATCACGTTACAGCAAATCGCATGGAGACACCCAAATAGTTTATACTTGCCGCCACGCACAATATGACAAGTAAATTGTCACTGAAATTAGCCGTATTGCAAATAAAAGTCTTGCCACTGGATCGGATTACCGGTATTTGATCTCGTATGTAGATCACATGATCTACATACGAGATCACTAATGGAGTCGGTCATGCTCGAACCTCTGCTGGCATCAACCAATTGCGAACGGGTGTTGATATTCCTTGCGGTCCGTGAAGAAGGGTATCTGCGCGAGATTGCTGATTTTTATCAGTCAGCTCCTGCCCCGATCCTGAAACAACTGGAAAAGCTGGAAAACGGTGGAGTCCTGTTCAGCCGCCTCGCCGGCCGCACCCGTCTCTACGGCTTCAATCCCCGCTATCCGTTCCTGAACGAGCTGAAGGCCCTGCTGGACAAGGCATTGACCTTTTATCCCGTGCCAGGCTCCTGGAAAGCAGGCGCAGGCCAATTGGCCGCCTTTGAATTCAAGTATGTTGCCCTCGGAATTCCGGGAGGTACGGTGACCCAGCCATCTCCACGTGGGTCAGGAACAGCCGTGTATCAAATTCCAGTTGGTGATAGGTAGGTTCCATATATTCACAGAGCTGGTAGAAAGCCTTGTTGTGCTCCTTCTCCTTCAAGTGCGCCAGCTCGTGCACGACAATCATTTTCAGTAATTCTCCGGGAACGTCCCGAAAGATTGATGCTATGCGAATTTCATGCTTTGCCTTCAGCTTGCCACCTTGTACACGTGATACAAAGGTGTGGGTCCCTAGGGCGTTATTGATCACATGGATCTTCCTGTCGTATGCAACCCTGCTCAGCGGCTGGGTGGTGCGCATGAACTCGTTCTTGATAGCAACGGTAAAGTCATAGAGCGCTTTATCGGTTCTGACATCGTGCGCCTTCGGATATCTCTGCACAAGGATGCTGCCCAAGCGGTTTTCCGCTACCAGCTCCGCCACCCGGGCCGTTATCTGCGGAGGATAGCCGGCTAAATATTTCAAATGGTGCATCTGCGGTTTATTCCCTTCTCTTTCGTTCCCACATCATACCTACTGTTTCCGCACAGGTCAAATGAATGGCCGGGAATTTGGTATACTCCCAAATCCGCATGAGCAGTTCCACGTTTCATTATCACTTTTTGTCGTTGACCTTGTTAAGCCCGCTATAGTTCCAGAAGCAGCTCCGCTTCCAGGAAGACAGACGTTTGATGCTAGCAGAGCGCATGGATGCCGCAACCGCAGCGTTTCAAGCCGGCTGCGAGGGCCCTTCCCAGTTCAGTCATGAATACAACCGGTTGTTTGAGGCACCAACGTTACGGGACATCACAAATTTGCGACAAATGGCTGCTGATGAGAGGGGGTAGGGGGTAGGGGGTAATTGAATGTCAGAAAGTCAAGCCTGACCCCAGAGATGGCCCCGCCAAGCGAGACGCTCAGGGGAGTTCCCCTAGTTTTCCTGGGGCAGTTCTCTCACCGTTGCTGTCCATCCAGGCTGCAGAAAGCTGGAGTATGATAAAGAAACCGAGAGGTTGGGGCCCTCTATGAACAAGGAGATGAACTGCGGGTTACTGCTCGGCTTGTAAAGATGCCTATTGGCGGTGTCGGAGAAGGACCTATATTTAGATTCATAGTTCGAGCTCAGCTCGTACACCAGCCAGTTTTCCGTGTCTGTTCCTGTAATCCGCAAATTAGGGAATTTTTTCAGGGCCTCGTTTACGGTATATACCTGAATTACCCGTGTCTTCCTATTATCCTCCATCACGTTGCGAATACTGGGTAGTCTACCCCCTGGATAGTCCATTTCGAACGTATATACTTGCTTAACCTCGATTTCCTTACCCACCTTGAGGGGGAAAAACGGTGCGGAACAGCTGAGTTCGTTGAGGGTGACCTTGGAACGCTCCGTCGATCCCTTATCTGGCCCTCCCACATGACGAACCAAGTGGTTGCTATAAACCGAGCTAATTGGAGTTGAAACAGAAATAATCTCGTTCTTTTGATTCGGGTTTTTGTCCTTCAAGTACTCACTGGACCAGAGGCCTCGGCCGTAGTATTTATATACAAGCCGTGAATAGAACGGGCTAGAATCGGATGAATGTTTACCCTCTGTTACTATCTCGGCATCGATTGCGCTACGGGGCCGGCCCGTGCAGTTCAACGTCTGTTCGATGAGCTTCTGCATCCCAGCGACTTCAGTTGGGAGTGGCCGCTCGTTGATTTCCCCTATGCCCGGGCCTCCGTCAACAGCCACTCCGGCGCCAAAGTAGCGCGTTACCGCCGAGCCGTCCGTTTCGGACTCCACCACCAGGGCCACGATCTCCTTGCGCCGCTTTTCGTCGACCGGCGCCACCTTGAGCCAGCTCTTCAGATCGGCAAGGGCCGCATCAGGCTTGCCGTTCAGGGAGGCAGCCTTGGCATGGGAGATAATGAGCTGGGGCCACTCGCCGAGTTTCTTGCGGGCCGTGTCGAGCTCCGCCAGCTTCTGGGCCGAGTTTTCCGCCGTGATGGACCGCTCATTGAACGGCTTGGAACGCGTTGCCTTCATAACGATGTCGAGCAGTTCACGGTAGGCGCCATAGCGCTTGATATACATGGCCGCCCGTTCCCCCGTTTCCAGGGGAGGCTGGACGGACTGGACGGCCGGAAGGTTGATCCAGTCGCGCAACAGGATGCCGTTATCGAGCTGGATGGTGTCCAGCGATTGGACAGCCTGGGCAGGGGAAACCAGGCTGGCGATCAAGAGCAGTGCCAGCGCCGCTAATACGGATAATTTTACCGAGGAATCAGTGTGCACCTTTGCCTCCATCAAATTGCAGTTTTCAGGCCGTTAGGGCAACGCCCGCAGCGTAGCCGTCCAGCCCGGCAGCAGGATGTCGTTATATGAATTTGGAAGCACAACGAAATTCGGGCCCTCTATATACAGGTAGTTGGTGAGCTGGGAATGACTTGGCTTGTAGTACTGCCGGGTGGAGGGGTCCGAGACCTCAACGGACAGATAGTTTTCTCCATAGTCCCCGCTCATTTCGTACACAAGCCAGTTTTCCGTGCCGGGACCGGAGATCCGCAGGTTCGGAAACCTTTTCAGCGCCTCCGTAACAGAGTAAACTTGATTTACCTGCGTCGTCGCGGTGTGCTCTTTAACGAAGCGGTCAGTTTTGTTGGAATGCCCGGTCTCGGTGGTTTCGCTTTTCGTCACCTGGCGCACCGTGCTTTTCTTACCCACCTTGAGAGGGAAATACGGCGCATCGCAGCTGATTTCATTCACGGTTTGCCTGGTATGCGACACCGACCCTTTCAGCGGTCCTCCCACAGACCTCCTGTTGTGGTCGTAATAC
>Ga0073936_10007080_pt1 | contig 14575 bp, 10 predicted proteins | sample AliMusrvi5mmetaG_FD_87041 | JGI IMG/M metagenome (GOLD analysis project Ga0073936, IMG submission 87041) | Freshwater lake bacterial and archeal communities from Alinen Mustajarvi, Finland, to study Microbial Dark Matter (Phase II) - Alinen... | ecosystem: Environmental > Aquatic > Freshwater >... | reverse complement strand
CTATGAAAACAATAATTGAACCGTTTAAGATAAAATCAGTCGAACCGATTAAATTCACAACACGAGAAGAAAGAATTGAGATCCTGAAGAAAGCAGGCTACAATCCTTTCATGATCCATGCTGATGATGTCATTATCGACCTCCTGACTGACAGCGGCACCTCCGCAATGAGCTCTAAACAATGGGCCGGCATTATGGACGGCGACGAAGCCTACGCTGGCAGCAAAAGCTTCTACCGCTTTGAAGCTCAGGTTAAAAAAATTACAGGAATGAAATTTATTATCCCTACCCACCAGGGAAGAGCCGCTGAAAAAATCCTCTTCACTGTCACCGGCGGTAAAGGTAAATTTATCCCTAATAACACTCACTTCGATACTACCAGAGCCAATATCGAATTCTCCGGCGCCGAAGCCGTCGACCTCCTTAATGAAACCGGCAAGCATCCTGAAATCCGCGCCGACTTTAAAGGCAACATGGACGTTCCCAAACTAGTTGAATTTATTGAGAAGACCGGTGTCCCAAATATCCCCCTCTGCATGATTACTGTTACAAATAATTCCGGCGGAGGCCAGCCGGTTTCTATGCAGAATATAAAGGAAGTTAAAGAAGTCTGCGCTAAATATGGCATCCCCCTCTTCATAGATGCATGCCGCTTTGCAGAGAATGCCTACTTCATTAAGAAAAGAGAAAAAGGATATGATAAAAAATCTATCCTTGAAATCTGTCAGGAAATGTTCTCCTATGCTGACGGCGCTACTATGAGTGCTAAAAAAGATGCTCTCGTTAATATAGGCGGCTTCCTTGCCATGAACGATGAAACTCTTGCCATGAATTGCCGCAACCTCCTGATTGTTACTGAAGGTTTCCCAACTTATGGCGGCCTCGCCGGCAGAGACCTCGAAGCTATTGCGCAGGGACTTGAAGAAATACTCGATGAGAGTTACCTTCAGTACAGAATCCGAAGCGTTGAATACCTCGGAGAAAAACTTGTCGCAGCCGGAGTCCCTATTATCGAACCCCCGGGCGGTCACGCTATTTACATTGACGCAAAACGTTTCCTTCCCCATATTCCACAGGAACAATTTCCGGGACAGGCAATCGTAAGCTCTCTCTATATCGAAGGTGGAATCCGTGCCGTGGAAATCGGTAGCGTTATGTTCGGTACTTATGACAAAGATGGTAAATTGATTCCGCCTCCAATGGAACTTGTACGTTTAGCTATTCCAAGACGTGTATATACTCAAAGCCATATCGACTATGTCCTTGAAGTTATTCTTGAAACATATAAAAAACGAAATAACCTTCGTGGTTATAAAATCACCTATGAAGCTCCTATGCTTCGACATTTTACAGCAAAGTTTGAAGAGCTATAATGAACATTTACCGAAATTATACATACTCAAATAAAAGACAGATCTGGAGAATCATCCCCGCTGGTAATAATAGGTTAGTCATTGAGGATAGAGATACCGCTACCAGAGAAGTATTCTTCAGCTGCATAGACATGAATTCCGGAAGTGTAATTCTTGAGAACCTGCAGTTCGATGAAAAATTCTGGATGGGCGTTGAAGAAGTCTATAAAGATGTCATCTTCTTCCATAAATATCAGAAACCCGATCTGCCCGGTCACGCTGATATTATTGCCTGGGATATAAATAAAAATGCAGAGCTTTGGCGCTCCGATGAATATCTCTTCTCCCTTATCTATGACGATAAAATATATTGCTTCAAAAACCTTTTTGAAGGACAAAAGTATTACCAGCTTGATTACTATACTGGAGAAATAATCTCCGAGTTAGGCGAGAACTTTGATCAGATAGGTCACCTGAAGGAATTAAGGGAAACAGAAGTCTATAAAGATTATCGATTCCCCGAAGTCTATAATGCTCCGGTTAAAGATGTTGACCCTATCATCGAAGCTCTCAAATCAGAAATACTGATTAGCGGTAAAATAGATTATTTTGTCGCGGGTAATCTTCTTTTAATTAGTTATCACACTATTGCGGATAATGGAAAACTTCAGAATAACTTTAGGGCACTTGATATTAGTTCAAAAAAGATTATTTTAGAAGAAATCTTAAATAAAGAGATTACTAATTATATCCCTGATTCATTTTTTCTTATAAATGATTTAGTCTTCCTTTTGAAGGAAAAAGAGACACTCTTTGTTTATTTAATAAATGATTGATTGAGGGCTTTATGGAAATTAGTGAGGAAGTAAAAGGTGTTCTGCTTCTTGCTGCAAGATCCGCAATTGATTCCCTTTTTGAGGAAAGCCATCCCCTTTTTATTGATTTCAACTGCTATCCTATTCTTCTGGAAAAAAATATCGGAGCATTCGTTACCTTAACAGAAAATGAAGAACTGCGGGGATGCATCGGTTATATTGACAGCGGCGATCAGACCTTGATTGATACTGTTTGCAATGCCGCTAAACATGCCGCTGTTAACGACCCGCGGTTTAACCCGCTTACACAGGAAGAACTCCAGAATATAAATATTGAAATTTCATTGCTCTCGCCCTTCACTACTCTAAATGAATATGAAGATATTCAACTGGGCATTCATGGCTTGCTCCTTACAGAAGGAAATAAAAAAGGACTGCTGCTTCCGCAGGTAGCTGTTGAAAATAAATTTACACTCCCTCAATTCCTTACCGCTATCTGCCAGAAAACCGGTGTCAGCTCTAACCTTTGGAAAAATAAAAAACTTGACCTTAAAGTTTTTACAGCAGTGGTTTTCTCCGAATTAGGCAAAAGGAAAAGAACCCATGAATCAGTTTAGATCTCCCTCCGCTGCCGGCTATTTCTACCCCGGTTCTAAAGATAAACTGAATCAGCAGATTGAATTATTATTCCGCGATACTTCTACAAATAATACATTTGGGAAGATATCCGGACTTGTTGCACCGCATGCTGGTTATATTTACTCCGGGAAAACCGCAGCTTTCGCATATAACACCATCAGAGAAAGGAATTACAATAATGTAATTATTATTTCTCCAAGCCATAGGGAATATTTTGAAGGCAGCTGTGTCTATAATGGCGATGGATATATTACCCCCCTCGGTACTCTTGAAGTGAATAAAGAACTTGCAGATAAATTAACGGTAGGCAGTAAAACAATATTTCAGGGATTGAAAGGACACGGCCGGGAACATGGCATCGAAGTTCACCTTCCTTTCCTTCAGTTCATGTTTCCTGAATTCAAAATTATACCAGTGGTTATGGGAGACCAGTCAGAATTAAATATCAATGAGCTTGCAGATAAAATAGCAGGCATTCTTGATGATAAGACTCTGGTCGTAGCCAGTTCCGATCTCTCTCATTTCTATCCCCGTTATTTGGCAAATGAACTTGATTCGATAGTCGCAAAAAGAATCGGCGATTATGATTATGAGGGCCTTCTGTATGATCTTGAACATAAAAAATGTGAAGCCTGCGGCGGAGGCCCAATCGTAGCAATGATGAAATCATTAAACTTAATTAATAACAAAAATTCACTTGTCCTCCACAGAAGCGATTCCGGTGATACAACCGGAGATATCAACGAGGTTGTCGGTTACCTTTCCGCAGCCATATACAATTAATGAAATTCACTAAAAAAGATCCCATTATAATTATTGGTGCCGGTAAAATATCATGGTCAATTGCTCCTGCACTCCAGCATGCCGGATATAAAATCATCTCCATTATAAGCAGGGACATTAAAGATGCTGAAAAACTTGCGTATGCTTTAAATATAAAAAACTTTTCCGGAGATATTACCTCCGTTAAAACAAAAAAAGGAATATTTATTCTCTCTGTTCCCGATAACGAGATTGAACCCGTTGCAGATAAACTGGCAAAATTAAATCTGGATTTCCCTAACTCCCTTTTTATCCATCTCTCAGGTTCTCAGGATATCTCTCAATTAAAATCCATCAGTAAGAAAAAAGCGCATACTGCTTCATTCCATATAATGCAGACATTCCCCTCAAAGAAAACAAGAAATATAAAAAATTCATTCTCTTCGATTGAAACTGCCTCGGATAATGCATCGGATTATTTATTTGGATTAGCAAAAGATCTGATATTAAATCCATTCAGACTGAATTCCGCCGATAAGGTAAACTATCGCCTCGCAGGAGTTTATGCCTCTAATTTTATTAACGCTGTTCTGTTTCAAAGCCAAAAATTGGCAGACATATTAAACATTAAAGACCATTCATATAACGATATATTTGCTCCCCTTCTGTTATCAACTGTAAAGAACATAATTAAATCAGGACCCGTTCAGGCGCTCTCAGGACCCATTGAAAGAGGCGATCCTGATACAATCAGGAAACACATAAAGTCACTTAAACAGTCATCCGGTAAAAATACTGATGCATTGCTCTCATATATATCATTATCTTTAATTCTTATTAAGGCAGCAGCAGAAAAATCCGGTTGTCTTAACAAAGGCCAGGTCGAAATAAAAGAAATACTAGAGAAATCATTATCTGAATTATAATCTTCTGTTAGGATCGCCGAAAGCGGGGGTTGTTACCTGACGAGGTAGTCTATTTATTTTATAAGGTTCTTTGTGTAAGTTCCACCATCTGTTTATTTTTGTAATTATATATTAGTAGGACTAACAATGACAACATTAACACCGCCGGAAACCAAATTCTTCCCGGATGACTCTATAGAAAAAAAAGTCTATAACCTTGTAGATCAATTCAGTGAGTATTTACCGGTAGTTAACGACAGGAACAGGCTTGGATTCTCCCTTTATAAATATGTAGTAGGTGAAGGAGATGAACCGGCAATACTTGTTAAATCAACAAAAGTAAAGATTGAAGGAATCACTCCCGAAGAACTGGCAAAAAGACTCAGCATTGAAATTCGAAAGATCAAAAGCGAAATCAAATAAATAATACTTTTCTTAAGCAAAGAATATTTTAGCTCGCCCTTATCAGTTCCTGGTCCTTATACTGTAACTGATAAAGCTTATAATATATCCCCCTCTTCGCAAGAAGTTCCTGATGGTTTCCCGACTCACGGATTTCCCCTTTATGCATTACAATAATATTATCAGCATTCTGAATAGTCGATAACCGGTGTGCAATAACTATAGCCGTCCGCCCGATAAGCAATTTCTCAATTGCCCTCTGAATCAGTATTTCAGTTTCAGTATCGATAGACGAAGTCGCCTCATCAAGAATCAGCACCTGCGGATCATATGCCAGAGCCCGCGCAAATGAAAGAAGCTGCTTCTGTCCCACACTAAGAGTTGCCCCTCTCTCTTTGACTATTTCATCATACTTATCCGGAAGCTGCTCTATAAATTTATCCGCTCCTACAAGCTTTGCCGATTCCACTATTTTCTCAAATGGAATATTCTCGTTGTTCATGCTGATGTTCGATTTAATCGTCCCAGAAAAAAGATACACATCCTGCAGTACGATTGAAATATATTTCCGCAATTCCTCTTTGTCCACATCCTTAATATTATGACCGTCAATAAGTATTGATCCCTTATTAATATCATAAAACCTTGAAAGAATGCTTATAATGCTTGTCTTCCCGGCTCCAGTAGCTCCTACTATTGCAACAGTCTCCCCGGGATTAATCTTAAACGAAATATTCTTCAGAACATAATCTTCTGTGTTATATGCAAACCAGACATCCTTAAACTCAATCTCTCCCTTAATCCTCGGCAGTTTAACAGGCACTTCGGGATTCAGAATGAAAGTTTCATTATCAAGCAGTTTGAATATTCTCTCAGATGACGCCATCGCCGTCTGCATTATATTATACTTCTCTGATAAATCACGTATCGGCCTGAAGAACATTTCCATAAGTTGTATAAACGCAACCAGCACTCCTATGGTCAGCGACTTATGCAGTACTTCCCCGCCCCCGTACCATATAATTAAACCGAATGCCAGCGATCCCAGGAACTCAACTCCCGGATAGAATATAGCATAATAAAAAATCGACTTTATATTCGATACCCTGTTGTCCGCATTAATCTCTGAAAACCTTTTCAGTTCATCTTTTTCTTTATGGAATATCTGCACTACATTTATTCCTGTTATATGCTCCTGCATATAGGAATTAAGACGCGCTAAATGGAACCTCACTTCCCGGTAACTCTCCCTTACCTTTTTACGGAATAGAAATGTGCTGTAAACCAGAACCGGCATAACCGACAGTGTTACAAGTGTCAGCCTGATATCCATGGCGAACATGAACACAAGTATAAAAATTATTATAAAGATATCACTGAAGACCATTATTATTCCCGATGAGAATAATTCATTCAGCGATTCAACATCATTTGTAACTCTTGTAACTACACGTCCTATAGGTGTCTTGTCATAATATTTCAGCGCCAGTTTCTGTGTATGAGCAAATAACTGCACACGCAGATCGTAGATTGTCTTCTGCCCCAATAACTGAGTATAATAAGTCAGATAATACTGCATCGCCGATTGAAACAGCAGCGAAAATATCATCAGAATACTTACCCACATAAGTCCGGTGAAATTTCCTTTTGCAATGTATTTATCAACCGCAATCTGCGTCAGCAAAGGTCTTATTGGTCCCAATGCCGCTACTATCACAGTCATTAATATTGCAAGCACCACATATTTCCTATACGGTCTTATATAATAAAGAAGCCGCTTCATCAGCTTTGAATCGTATGCTTTCCCTAATATTTCATCATCGCTGCTATAATCGTTCGCCATAATTTCTTCTTATGATAATTCTTCTAATTCTTTCTCAAGTAATTGTTTGTAATAAAGGTCGGTATAGATACCGCCAACTTTTATCAGTTCTTCATGTGTCCCTTTTTCAGCAATGGCGCCTTCAGATAACACAATTATTACATCTGCATCCTTTACTGTGGATATCCTGTGACTGATAATTAAACTAGTCCTGTTCTTCATGAACTCTTTCAGGTTCCGTAAAATTATTTCCTCAGTATGAGTATCAACCGCGGAAAATGAATCATCAAGTATAAGTATCGCAGGATCAATTGCCAGCGACCTTGCCAGTGATGCCCTTTGCTTCTGCCCGCCTGAAAGTGTAATACCTCTCTCTCCCATAATGGTATCAAATCCTTTTGGGAAAGACTCCACATCTTTATTAAAATTGGCAATCCGTGAAACTTCCATTACTCTTTCCTTGCCGATATCCCTTTTGCCGTATGAAATATTATTCTCAATGGTATCTGAAAACAAAAACGATTCCTGCTGCACAAGTCCAATGCTCGTCCTTAATGATTCAAGAGGCAGTTTTTTTATATTCACACCGTCTATCAATACTTCCCCTTCCGTTACATCATACATTCTTGGAATCAGGTTGATGAATGAAGTTTTACCCGATCCGGTGTAGCCCATTACAGCAATAGTCTGTCCCTGTTCAATTTTCAGGTTGATGTCTTTCAATATATAAGGCGAATTCTCTCCGTACCTGAATGACACATTTTTGAATTCTATCTTTCCGTTTACTTTCTTAATGCTGTAGTCAGTTTCATTGGTTTCAGTTATCTCATACGGCTCTGCAAATATTTTATTTAACCGCTTCATGCTTGCCTCTCCCTGCTGAATAATATTTATCACCCAGCCGAAAGCAATTACCGGCCATATAAGCATTCCAAGGTACATCAGCAGTGCAGTTACATCTCCTAACCCGATCTGCTTATTAATTATCATTATTCCGCCTATCCAGATAACTATAATAATCGATAACCCTGTTATTAGGAATAGTATAGGCATGAACAATGCCTGGACTTTTATCATATCCATATTTCTGTCTAAATACTGGCGGCTCAGTATTTTAAATAAACCAATCTCTCCATCCTCACGCACATATGATTTTACAACTCTTATACCAGCATAGTTCTCCTGCGCTTTAGTTGTAAGCTCTGAAAACTTCTCCTGTATAAGAGTAAACTTTTCATGAATAAGTTTTCCTACTCTATAAACAGCATAGGATAAGATCGGCAGCGGAATCAGCGCATAAATAGTTAGCGAAACATTTAACGAAAGCATCAGCCATATACAGTAAATCAATCGGATAATTGTATCTATGGAGTACATTACGGCCGGACCGATAAAATTCCTCACTGCGCTTATATCATTAGTGGCATGTGCCATAATGTTTCCGGTTGAGTTATTCTGGAAATATCTTAACGGAAGAAGTTGTATATGTTTCCAGAAATCAAATCTCAGATCGTATTCAATTTCCCTTGATACAACTATTATAGTCTGCCTTATATAAAACCGGAAAACCCCGGCAAATAATGATGCACCTGCAATCATCATTGCTGTCTTAAAAAGGAAAACCGTCGAAGGTGTTGCCTTCTGAATTTCATTTATGCCGTTCTTCAATAACAGCGGCACATAAACTGCCCCTGCATTTGAAAGTAAAATAAAAATGAAGCCCCAGAACAGCTTCACCTTATAAACAGCGAAATATTTCTTTAACGTATATAGGTTTTTCATATCTCAATCTAATCCATTCTATTTTCCCCCTTCGTATAGGGGGTCTCCAAAACATTTGTCCTTCTTCTCTCTCATTGTCATTCGGCACTCTCTTTTTGTCATTCTGAAGGAGCGCAGCGACTGAAGAATCTATTCACTTTCACAATCTTACAAATAATAAAATTAACCCCGAAAACCGTGTGAGTTACATCTATTCTATTACTTCAAATCCAGTGTATTTCTGCAATACTTTTGGTACAATAATTTTTCCCTCAGGAGTCTGATAATTCTCCAGAATTGATACCATCAATCTGCTTGTAGCAAGACCGCTTCCGTTAAGTGTATGCACCAATTCAGGTTTCTTTGTTTTCTCATTCCTGTACCTGATGTTCGCTCTTCTTGCCTGGAAACTCTCAAAGTTACTGCATGATGAAGCTTCCAACCACTTGTTCTCTGCAGGCGACCAAGTCTCAATATCATAACACTTAGCGGCAGAAAAACTCAAATCCCCGGTACACAGCAATAAAAGCCTGTAAGGTATTTGAAGCTGCTGAAGTATATCCTCCGCATCACCGACTAACTTTTCAAGTTCATCGTACGAAGTCTCCGGCTTAACAAATTTAACCATCTCAACTTTATTGAACTGATGCACGCGTAAGAATCCCTTTGAGTCTTTGCCGTATGAACCTGCTTCCCTTCTGAAACATGCGGAATATCCAACATATTTTACCGGCAGGTCTGCTTCATTTAATATTTCATTGCGGTGAATATTTGTAACGGGAACTTCTGCTGTAGGAATAAGGTACAGATCATCCTTCTCCATAAAATACATATCATCTTCCATCTTCGGAAGCTGACCCGTTCCCCTCATTGATTCTTTGTTTGCAAGGAACGGAGGAAATATTTCCGAGTAGCCATGCTTGTTAATATGTGTGTCAATCATAAAATTAATTAACGCTCTCTCTAAAGTAGCGCCCTTCCCCATATATAAAGGAAATCCCGAGCCGGATATTTTAGCTCCTCTTTCAAAATCAAGTATCTTCAGCTTCTTGCCGAGTTCAACATGATCCAATACCTTCTCATCATGCTCAAATGTAAAACCATCAGGTATCCATGCTTTGGTTTCAACATTATCTTCAGCCGATTTACCTACAGGAACTGATTCATGCGGCAGATTAGGAATATACATTAGTATATTTGTAAGCTTCTCCTCAACTTCTGCAAGCAGTAAATCATTTTGTGTTATCTTGTCAGATAATAATTTCATCTCTGCCAAAAGACTTGTTGCGTCTCCGCCTGCTTTCTTAATCTGCGGCACCTGGGCAGATCCGGAATTCCTTTTTGCCTTTAACTCTTCGGTCTCGGTAATCAAGTCTCTTCTTTTAAGATCAAGTTCAAGGACTTCATCAAACCTGTCCTTCTCATTCTTGTTAATGATCCCTTGTCTTGCCTGCTCCGGATTCTCTCTAATATATTTTATATCTAACATAAATCTCCTATAATTAAATACTTTGCTATTGTCATTCTGAAGGAGCGAAGGATTCTTCACTTCGTCCAGAATGACATTTGTAATACTTATTTCACTACAATATTAAATATCTTATTCGGCACAAAAATCTCCTTAACTATCTCCTTCCCTTCAAGATGTTTTGCTGTCTTCTCATCCTTAATAACCAATTCCCTTACTGCCTCTTTGGTACTGTTATTCGGCACCTCAATTGTATTCCGAAGTTTACCGTTCACCTGAACAGCTATATTTACATTCTCCTCAATCAAAGCAGCGCTGTCGAATTCAAACCATATCGGGTTTTCAAATAACGACTTATCATTCCCTATCATCTGCCAGCATTCTTCTGATAGATGAGGCGCCACTGGTCCAAGTAAAATAGCATACCGCCTTAATATATATGCCTGCATTTCTTTTGAACATTTATCAATTACTTTCAGTTCATTTAACAGTTCCATCAATGAAGCAATTGCCGTATTGAACCTGAAGTTATTTATCTCATCATCAAACTTCTTAATAGTCTGATTCATTTTCTTGTAAACCGCTTTCTCTTCAGGTGATAGTGAAGTTAAATCAAAAAGTTTAACATCCCTTACGCCATTCAGTATTCCGGTAAACCTGCTGAACAGTTCATATGTCCTCTGAACAAAACGGTCAGTACCGGATATTCCTTTATCACTCCAGTCGCCGCCTAATTCATAAGGTCCCATGAACATCAGATATAAACGGAAAACATCAGAGCCGTACTGCAAGGTAAAATTATCAGGATTAACTACATTGCCCTTCGACTTCGACATCTTAGCGCCCTGGTTCGTTATCGTTCCCTGGTGTATCAAATGACTGAATGGTTCATCCGAAGATGTTAATCCAATATCCCTTATAAACTTATGTATGAACCTCGCGTACAATAAATGCATTGTCGCATGTTCCGCTCCGCCGACATACATATCAACCGGAGTCCATTTATCAGCCCTCTCCTTATTGAAAGGTGCATCCTTATACTTAGGATCAGGATAACGGAAATAATACCATGATGAATCCACAAAAGTATCCATCGTATCAGGATCTCTCTTCGCATCTTCATTGCATATTGGGCATTTAACATTAATAAATTTCTTATTCGCAGCTAATGGTGATTCGCCTGCAGGTTTGAATTCCACATCATATGGAAGTTCAACCGGAAGATCTTTCTCTGGTACAGGCACCTCGCCGCATTTAGGACAATGTATAATCGGAATAGGTGTCCCCCAGTAGCGCTGTCTTGATATCAGCCAGTCTCTTAATTTATAATTTGTCTTCCCTGCTCCCTGTCCATTCTTCTCAAGATAGGCAGTAATCTTTTTAATACCTTCATCTGAATCCACACCATTATACTCACCGGAATTAATCATTTTACCCGATTCAGTAAATGCTTCTGTCAGTTCAGCTTTCTCATCCGTCCCTTCCTGATAAATAACTTTTCTTATTCCAAGATTAAACTTCTTCGCAAACTCAAAATCTCTCTCATCATGTCCCGGCACTGCCATTACGCATCCGGTTCCATAGGTATTAAGGACATAATCAGCAGTCCAAATTGGAACAACTTCGCCATTCATTGGATTGATTGCATTAGCTCCGATAGGGACGCCTGTTTTTTCTTTTACAGTAGATGTCCTCTCAATTTCAGTAAGCAGTCTCACGGAATCTTTATATTTATTAACTCCTTCAACATGATCAGCGGCAGTTAATTTCTTAACAAGTTCATTTTCTGGTGCAAGCACAACATAGGTTACTCCGAATAATGTATCGGGACGTGTAGTAAAAACTTTAATAACTTCATCCGATCCCTGAACCTTAAAAATAACTTCAGTGCCTGTGCTCTTCCCAATCCAGTTGCGCTGCATTGATTTTGTTTTCTCAGGCCATGTAATTGTATCCAACCCTGCCAACAGTTGTTCGGCATAATCCGTAATCTTAAAGAACCATTGTGTAAGATTTTTCTGAATAACAGCATGACCGCATCTTTCACAGGTGCCGTCTGCCAAGACCTGTTCATTAGCAAGAACAGTTTGATCATTAGGGCACCAGTTAACAGGGGCGTTTTTCCGGTATGCCAGTCCCTTCTTATAAAGTTGAAGAAACAGCCACTGGTTCCATTTATAATATTCAGGAGCGCAGGTCATAAGCTCCGCATTCCAGTCATACATGCATCCCATTTTCATTAGCTGAGCGCGGATGTCTGCAATATTTATCATCGTGCTGTCTTTTGGATGAATGCCTGTCTTTATAGCATAATTTTCAGCAGGTAAACCAAATGCATCATAACCGATTGGTTCAAAGACATTAAATCCTTTCAGTTTCTTATACCTTGCCCATGAATCAGTAGGACCGTAATTATACCAGTGCCCTATATGAAGTTTTGATCCGGAAGGATAAATAAACATTACAAGTGTATATAATTTCTTTGCAGCATCGTCCAGGTTGGTTTCACTAACTTTATTGTCAGTCCAGTAGTTCTGCCATTTAGATTCTATTTCAGAAAAGGGATATCTCATTTCACAGTCACAAATTATATGGAAAAGTACAAAAATACCTAAAACTGAGGGTAATTCAAACGAAAGGTTGGCTTTGAGTTTAGTCAAATTAAATTATAAGTTTATAATGGTTTATAAATATTATTAATACTGCCTTGCAGTATCGGCTTAAAAATAAGAATTGGGTGATGGCATGAAAATTTATTACAGTGCAATTTTATTATTAGTCCTGTTTTTAGTACATCCCAAATTGGTTTATCCGCAATGGGTTCCTTCTGCTTCCCCTGATGCATCCCACTTTACTGTATTCAATTCTACCTATTTATTCGCTGATGCAGGTGAAGAAGGCGTATACCGCTATAATCTCAAGAATTGGAGTTTATTAAATAATGGCATTACAGGATATATTTTTTGTATGACCATATCCGGAAATAATATATTTGCAGGAGGCAATGGTTTATTTCGATCCACTAATTTTGGAACGAACTGGACATCTGTAAATAACGGCCTTACTGATAGCGCTGATGTTTATTGTCTTGCCTCTATTGGAACAAATATTTTTGCAGGCACATTCTTCGGTGGCGTTTTTATTTCAACTAATAACGGCGATCTCTGGACTCCGGTTAACAATGGACTGCCCTCGGCTAGTCTCATTCAATTTGCAGTAAACGGAACAAATTTATTTGCAGCAATGGGTAATGGCTCTGTATATCTATCTACTGATTACGGAACTAATTGGATTGAAAAAAGTAGTGGTTTGGATGGCGGCGTTGCTATTAGTACAATTGCTTCCTATGGAACAAATATGCTGCTGGGTTCCGGGCAGGGCGTTTCTATTTCAACCGATTATGGCGACAGCTGGACTCAAATAAATAACGGACTTATTGATGCAGGTTATATCCGCTGTTTTGCTGTTTACAATAATACTATATTCGCCGGCATCCAGGGTGACGGTTTCTTCTATTCAACAAATAGCGGAGCTGATTGGATTCAGGATAATATTGGAATATCCGGCCTTAATTCAATGGATATGCACTGCCTCGCGATCATGGGAAGTAATATTATTATTGGCGGTTATTATCAGATCTGGAAACGCCCTCTGTCTCAGGTTACTTCGGCTGCTAATGATATAATAAACGCCCCTCATGAATATTCTCTTAATCAAAACTACCCGAATCCGTTTAATCCAAACACTAAAATTTCATATAGCTTAAAAGAAAATGGACATGTAAAAATAATGGTTTATGATGTATTAGGATCTCTTGTCAGGGTTCTGGTAGACGAAACAAAAGAACCTGGTAATTACGAAACAGATTTTAATGCTAAAGGACTTGCAAGCGGTGTATATTTGTACAAAATTGATGTAACCGGCAAAAATAATGTTTCCATATTCTCGGGTTGGAAGAAAGCTCTTTTGCTTAAATAAATTATAAAAGTTAACTGCCCATCATTATTGATGGCTTATTGGTTTTAAAGGAATTCATATAAAAAATGAAGTTGACCGGCATCCCCCTTCTCATTTTTATTTCTTGCTTATTATGCAATTCTGTATATCCCCAGAACTGGTTTAGTCTGCCTACCTGGTGGGAAGTTACAGTCAAAGGCGGCATCTATAATATTGAAACTGCCGACGTAAACAGGGACGGCCACCCTGACATCATTTCAGGTAATTTCAATGATACCTATGTCTGGTTTGGAGGAGCTGCATTACTTGACTCTACTGTAGATCTTGTATACAAGGGCAGATGCCTTGCAATTACAGATTTTAACGGGGATGGTATACCAGATATGATCACAATGCATTTTACCAGTTACGATTCGGCAAGGTGGGATTATAACGGTGACCTACTTTTCTATTATGGGAAAAAGACAGGCCAATATCTATTTGATACAGTACCAGATTATTCTATTCCGCTGCCTACTTTGTATCCGACTCTTGAACAATTCTCAATGGGAACATTTAAACCTGGAATCAGGACAGGAGATTTGAATCATGATGGGAAAATGGATTTAATATTTAGCTCAAATACATGGCCTGGAAGAGGAATCCTTGTAGGCAAGTTATATATTTATTTGGGGAAAGATATTCCATCAAAT
>Ga0073936_10007079_pt1 | contig 14577 bp, 17 predicted proteins | sample AliMusrvi5mmetaG_FD_87041 | JGI IMG/M metagenome (GOLD analysis project Ga0073936, IMG submission 87041) | Freshwater lake bacterial and archeal communities from Alinen Mustajarvi, Finland, to study Microbial Dark Matter (Phase II) - Alinen... | ecosystem: Environmental > Aquatic > Freshwater >... | reverse complement strand
TGTCGGCCAGATCCCAGATCCCAGATCCCAGATCCCAGATCCCAGATCCCAGATCCCAGATCCCAGATCCCAGATCCCAGATCCCAGATCCCAGCGTGTCCTTCTTGTTGAAGACGACAATGCGAGCCAATTGCTTGAAGGTATTGTTTTGGCGCGTCTTGGGCTGGAAGTGGATCTTGCCAGAAACGGTGCAGAGGCGCTCGAATTTCTTTCGAGGAAGGATTATGCGCTGGTGATTATGGATTGCGTGATGCCGGTGATGGGTGGCATCGAAGCCACGAGGCGAATTCGTGATGGATCAGCAAACAGCCGCAATCCCGATATTCCAATAATCGCAATCACGGCAGATGCCATGCCTGAAAATCTGAAAGCCTGCAAACTTGCAGGCATGAATGACTGCCTGACAAAACCCGCGAGCTTGGCGGCAGTGCGAGAAATTATTCAGAAGTGGCTGCCAGTCGCTGGGGAAACTTCGACGACGTAAACCGCGTTCTCTCTGGCCACACAAGGCCACTACGCTGCGTTCTGCTTGGAAGGGAGGTTTGGCTCGCTTTGACGGACATGCATCAGCATCCGCCGTCAGGAAGTGGGGTGGAAAGGCCGTGAAAAGCTTCAAAGGCGCCACGACGACCGGGAACAAGGCAACGAGCCTGTATCACGCGAAATAGATTTTTCCCGTGCTGTGCCATGCCGGCGAGATCCGATTCCTGAGATTTTTGAAGCTGCGCGGCACCTCGACTTTGTGGTTTCCAGCAAACAAGCTAAATTCGTCACGAGCCTGAAGGCACCACCGGGAAAGCCATTGGGCGCACCGGCTCCGCACTTTTGGCCCAATTCTTTGGAAGCTTGCGCATCATCTGCCAGTTCAGGTGGTTGTAGTCGTAGTAAACGCCGAATGGCTCAAATGAGTGTTGCCCCTTCTTAAATCCCTTCTCCTCGCGATGAAATTGAGCATCCCCGGCGACCGCGATATTGATCAGCCCATTTTTTTCATCAATGGCAAAAGGATGAAGATAAATGTGGCTGGAGCGTGCATCAGAGGGGAACCGTCCCGATTTCACGGCGCACTCCCACGCATGGCATTCAACTTCCATCTGCAATTTCTCGAACCATCCGTCTGCTCCCCGTTGAAAAATGACGGGTTCTGTTCCGTAACTAGCCCCGCCGATGGTGATCACCAGAATGTTTCCGCCACTCGAAAGCAATGGCGTCCCCTGGATCGACAATCCATCATGACTAAAGTCCAACTCGCGTTTCTCCCCCGTTTTTCGGTTGCAAACCATGACCCGCCACATGGGCCAGTCTCCGCGAGTCACAGAAACTTCAATGGTCAGCAACCCGTCCGGTGTCGAGAGGCTCTTCTCAAGTTGCCAAACACGCTTGCTTTCCTCCTCTTGAGCCGATGCAGGAGATGGTCCCGATAGCAGGCTAGCGAATAGAGCGACAATGGAGGCAGTGCGAATGAACATGTGGCCAGAATTATGATTTAGTTTCTTCATGAGCATCGTAGTGGTATCCATAACAGATAACTCAACAGCAACTGATTCGTCAATCTCGCGTTTAAGCTGGGATTTCCCATTAATTTTTTCGTCCACGCTCGTCGTGGGGTTTCTCCGCTAAATGAGAGGGATTTTTGGCGTTGGCCCGAATAGGTTCTGAAGGATTTCAAGCTCGTGAGTACCATGCATGTACAAATCCCCGGTCGTTTTCAGCACGTCCAGAAAGACCGTATTCGAAAATCACAGGACATCCTCGGGGGGGAGCGATCCCATGAAGACCTTCGCAGGCGTTGGATGTATCCGAGGTATTCCAATAATCGCCATCACGGCAGATGCCATGCCTGAAAATCTGAAAGCCTGCAGACTTGCAGGGATGAATGACTGCCTGACAAAACCCGCAAGCATGGCGGCAGTGAGGGAAATAATTCAGAAGTGGCTGCCAGTCGCTGGGGAAACTTCGGCGGCGTAACGAGAGAACGCGGCTGAGACTGCGCCGATGGCTTCCCAGAGCGCGTGAAGGTGTTGAAACACGAGGGGAACACAAATTGCTCTGCAATCGAAACATCCCCTGCCTCAAATACCACGGGTGAAGGATCGGAGCGCCCCTATACACAACCGTTGCGGATGAACCAAAAAAATCGCTGGTCTCGCCGTCGCATGTCGTAGAGAGTTTGATTCCTATGGAAGCCCCATTCAACCGTCCGGCCACAAAACTATGAAAACGCCAACCTCCGCACCCGTGCAAAAATCCGAAACTCCAACGAACCATTTTCGGTTCCACCTTCCGCACGCACATCTCGCTTCGGTTTTCGGCAACGACTTTTTCGCGCTGAAAGCCGAGGCGTTTGCCCGATTTTTCGGGACTCCGGTTTTCCTGGTCGCTCAGACAGTTGTCGTGGCAGCTTGGATCGGCCTGAACGTGGTGGGCGTCTTCACGTTCGACATCTATCCGTTCATCCTGCTGAACCTCGCTTTCAGCCTGCAGGCCGCCTACGCCGCGCCGCTGATCCTGCTGGCGCAGACGAGGCAGGCGGACCGCGACAAGGCCCACGCCGACGCCGATGCCCAGCACCGTGAAGCGCTGGCCCAGGCAAGCGAAGAGAGGCAATCGCTTGCCGCACAACAGACGGAACAACTCGTGGGACTTCTGAACCAGAACACGCGGCTCACCGAACTCACCAACACCTTGAGCGAGCGCATCGCGCAACTGACGGCCGAGATGCACAGCCACATGGTGGTCAAGGGCAATTCCGGGACGGAGGCGGCAAAGTAGGGTTGACGCTGGAGTAATCAAAATGAATTACGTCAAACTTGGAAACACGGGAATGCGCGTGTCGCGCATTTGTTTGGGCTGCATGTCCTACGGCAATCTAAAGGTCACTCCTTGGCCAGATATGCTGCACTGGCCTTGGACGTTGACTGAGGAAGACAGCCGTCCATTCATCAAGCGCGCCCTTGAATTGGGCATAAATTTCTTCGACACCGCCAATGTTTATTCCATCGGTGAAAGCGAGGTGGTGTTGGGGCGGGCGGTCCGGGATTTTGCCCGTCGCGACGAGCTGGTGATCGCCACCAAGGTGAATGGCGCGGTTCGGCCGGATGTCAACGGTCGTGGTCTCTCTCGCAAGGCCATTCTGACAGAAGTTGACAACAGTTTGCGGCGGTTGGGCACCGACTACATTGATCTCTACATCATCCACCGATTCGATTACGAAACGCCTTTGGAAGAAACGCTGGAAACCCTCAACGACATCGTGCGCTCGGGCAAGGCGCGTTATTTGGGCGCCTCGTCGATGTTTGCGTGGCAGTTCATGAAGGCCATCGGCATCCAGAGGGCCAATGGCTGGGCGCCCTTCGCGTCCATGCAAAATTATTACAACCTGCTCTATCGTGAGGAAGAGCGGGAAATGTTGCGCCTTTGCCAGACCGAGGGATTGGGTGTGACACCCTGGTCCCCGCTCGCCCGTGGTCGTTTGGCTCGCCCCTGGTCAGAGGAACCCGCCACCAACCGCGCCAAAACCGACAACTTTGCGATGACCCTTTACAGCAAGACGGTGGACATCGACAAGCCAGTCATTGATCGGGTGAACGAGCTCGCGCAAAAGCACGGTCTGCCTCCATCCCAAATTGCGCTGGCTTGGTTGCTCCTCAAACCTGTGGTCACGTCCCCGATTGTCGGTGCCACAAAACCCAATCACTTGGAGGATGCCGTGGCTGCGCTGTCAGTAAAACTGTCGCCGGAGGAAATCGTGCAACTGGAGGAACTTTATCAACCTCACGCGGCTCCGGTTGGGTTTGTTTAATTGTCCGTGGTATCAAACCATTACCCGCGCCCCCGCCGGGCCCCTGCCTGAAGTATGCTCGCCCAGCTTCTGAACACGAACGACCCCAACGAGAAATGGTCAACCGAAGAGATGCTTCGAGCCCTTGGCATCCGAATTTGGTCGTCGCACGCTTTTACACATCACGAGCCCCCCACACACCTCAGCCTACAAGAACTGTTTGATTTGGTCATCTCAAACGATGACGACCCGCGCCCAGGATACCTCATCAGTCCCATGCTGGACCGCAGGAGTGTCGGGATGAAAGCATTCTGGAAGGCTGTTGCCGCCCTCAACGCAGCGGACTTCCGACCGAACATTAATGAAATCTGGAAGGTCAAACATGATAAGATGCTGCGATCATTGAGGGTGGTGGGCATCGAGCGATATACCTGGTCAAAGCCATTGACTTTGGCGGGGAGGTTTTATTCATGCCAGCGTTCTGAGGCAAAGAAATAGAGGAACGAACAGGCGGCCGCCGCTTTCGTTCTTCGTCCGAGCAAGAGGAAAGCCGCCACCCCCACCAAAGTGCTCTTCGTCTGCGGGAGAAATCAACGAAGGAGCCCGACCGCAGAGCGGATATTCAAAGGCGACCCAAGAATGTCGGTCCGGTCAGCAGGCACGAGCGAGAGCAGCAAGAGAAGGATTAAAGAAAACGATCTCTTCTGGGCCGACCTTGTTCTCGTGATGGAGCGCAAGTATGCGGCACGGGTCAGATTCCAGTTCCCCGCTGAATCCATCCCAACCATGCGCTCCCTGGATATTCCCGACGACTACGAGTATATGGATGCCGAGCTGGTTGAGTTGCTCAGAACCGCCGTGGAGCACGAACTCACCGAATCGCCGTGAATATCCGATAAAGGAATTCTGCCCATGCTCTCGATATCAGCCATGGTCCATCAGATTGCGGTGTTCGCCAAACGGAACAATATGAAAGTTCCTCCCTAGCCGTGGGGGAGAGATTGAGAGGGGCGGGGGCAATGACTGGTACCTTTGGAACATGCCTTCCGAAGCAGGCGGGCGAGCCCGTAGGGCTCCAGCTCGCCGGACTGCTTCGGAGGCGCGTTGAAGCTGCCGCAATGGCATCTTCGAGATGCCATGAAAATCACACCGACACCCAAATCTGTAGCTTCCATCTACCGCAATCAGAACGCCCTGCTTCGCGCCCTTTGCGAGCGGGCTTCAGATCCGCGAAAAGTTCTATGCGTCGCGCTCGACTACGCCAAACGCAAGCATGTGGCACTCTGCTGCGATGGCAACGGCGATATCCTCCGGAAGCCTTTTGCGATCGATAACACGCTCGAAGGCGTTACCTTTCTCATCGAGCAAATCAGCGCCACGGCCCGGAGGCGCAAGATCCCCAAGTGCGACATATTCCTCGGCGGCGAAGACGAGCCCTCTTACGTGGCCAACTTCACGCAGGCGCTGCGAGACCGGCGGTATTTGGTTCTGCGAGTCAATGCGGCCGAAGCGGCCGAGAACCGCGAGAACCTGATCGCCAGCACCGATCTGCTCGATCTTCTGGGCATCGCAAAAACCCTCCTTTCGCGGCGTGCGCGGGGCACGGGTCCGGCGGGCTCTCCCGGGGCAAAGGGCAAGAAAGCAGACGAAGACATCTACTTTCAAATCCGCGAACTCACCCGCTGCCGACGCAAGTTGGTGCGCCAGCAAACCGCCGCCTCCAACCGCATTCACGCCCTAGTGGACCAGCTCTTCCCCGGTTTTCTCGAAGACGCAAAAAGCGGGCTCACCCCTTTTTGCGAGGCCTCCATTGCCCTGATGAAGGAGCGCTTCAGCGCGACGGAGATCGCCCGCCGCCGCCCGCGCACGCTCGCCGCATTCTTGGCCCGCCACGGAGTTCGAGCTCCCGACGAGATCGCCGCCAAGCTCATCGCCCTGGCTTCCGGCGCGCTGCCTCCCGCCCCGCATCGTCTGGCGGCACTTCCACGCACGCTCGCCGCCACCGCCGACTTGCGCGAATGCCTTGCCCGCAACGCCAAGGAACTGCGAGCGCAGGCCGCCATCCTGCTCGCCTCCACCCCTTACTCGATGCTCACAAGCATCCCCGGCATCGGCTTCACTCTGGCCGCCGGAATGGCCGCTGAACTCGGCGACCCCATCCGGTTGTCCCCCGTGGACTCGCTCTGCGCTTACGCCGGCATCGTCCCGCACACCTTCCAGAGCGGCGGCCCCGACCAGCCCGCCTGCCAAGGCCACACCCCGGCCCGCTGCAACCACATCCTCAAAGATTGGACGGTCCAAAGCGCACAAAAAATCCATCTCTACGGCCCTGCCGAACTCAAGGAGCGCATCTCGCGATGGAACGCCAACGGCCAGCATGGCATCTTCGCCGGAGCCCGCCGTTACCTGCGCCTTCTGCGCTCCCTGGTCCTCAACCGCGTCCCCTACCTCGACCCGCGAAGCCGCTCCAGCACCGCTTCCGATCAGGACCGTGCCGATGCCGCCCGGCACGCCTGGCTCATCCTTTTGAGCAAATGGCGCACCATCCCCGATGGCATCGCTCTCATCTCAAAGGAAACCACTCCCCTGGGGTTTTGGCGGCACCTCGTCATGGAGTCCCGCTCGGTGACTCTTCCCCTCCGGCCATGAAGCTTTTGATACGACACCATTTTTCCCCACGCAAACCGGAGGGTTCCGGAGCACAGCGCATGCGGAAATGAAAACCGGAGACGGGGCGACCGGATGGCTCAGGCAAAGATGCCGCGCATCACGCGACGGCTTGGGCGAGTATGCCAACCCACCGGTCGCTCCCGATCCGACTGCGCCCTCCACGGCGCGTGTCGGACCATGGCTCAAAGATACTCTGCCCCGGCATATGTTGTCGAGGGCGCGTCAGACCAGTCTGCCAGGATAAGGGGGCGTCTCTCTGCTCACAAAGAGAAACCGGTGCCGCCACCGCCCTCGCTCCGCCTCCACCTTTCGTTCCAAAACCGCTTGCTCCAAGCTCAGCCAAGTTAGGAGCCAATTGAGCAATTCAAATTGGCGCAGTCCCTTGCGCCTTCAAATCTTTTTCATTTTTTCCTCTTGATTTGATCTGATACTACTCGCCCCTTTCAAAGAATAATGGTTTTGGCTTCCGTCAGGTGCCGGTGGTGCCGGCCATAAAATGGTGTTCCGAGCGTGCAGAAAGAGGATAGTAGCACCGGTACCAGAACCGTGCGGGGCCGCGAGGGAGTCAAGTGCGGCTCTCGTAATTGATCGGCACCGTGGCCTTGTAGGCGCCCGCGTGCTGAATGTCGTAGATAGAAATGAAATCGCTGAAGACCACCCGCGTATTCGCGTCCGTCTTTTCGATGGGCGTGCCCGTGAACCCGATGAACGATGCATTCGACAATGCACAGCTCAGATCGTTGGTCCTTTCATTCACCTTGCTCCTCTAGGAAGAAATCATCAGTGAACGTCCCTGATCACCTGCTGCCACTTTCGGCATCCGAGTCTGCTCCGCAGGAAAAATGCACGAAAGTGCCGCAGGCACGGCATTTAGGTGCTCGGCCCGGTAGCCCAAAGTGTTCATTGTATAAGCTGTTGCAATATCAGGTTATCGATGGCAACAGAAGACTGGCCAACGTTTCGGGTTCATCTGGAAACAGGTCTTTGTATTCATCAGGGCTTAAGATCCCCTTCATTTCAACCAAGCAATTGATGAAGGCAACACTTAATTGCTTCGCAAATTCCTTTTGAAACACGACCCCGTCTAGGCCGACTTTGGAATTGTTGTTGTATATCTCCGCGCGTCTGATTTGGAAAGTTTTGTAAATTCCTTTCAGCGTCGCCAATTTCTCAGGAAGGACATTATTGGCAATGACTGAATGAAAATGCGTTCCGAGACATTCACCTCCAATGATTCCCATTTCGTCATCCGCTCCCGCGCAAAGCGTGGCGATAACGGCTTCGATTTCCTCTGCCAAGATTGAAGAGTTTTCCTTTTGATTGATTTGTTCAGCTGCGCTACGGACATCTTGAATGAAGCTTTCGATCCCGAATCCGAACTTCCCATACATCAGGAGCACAGCCGCGTTTGCCGGAGCTTCCGAGACTGACATATCCCGACCGGACAAAGCGAGAATTCGGTTGGAAGCATTCTGGCACACGCCGTCCACGCGAATGCGCAGACCCATGACCTTGTCTGTGGGGTTGCGTTCGCCCTCCTTAGATCCGTAAAGAAGACTAACCCATGCGGCATAGCCTTCGCCTTTATAATTTCCAAGCGGTTTCACATCGGATTGATCGACGGCTTCCTCCCCATCTCCCCAACAGTTCCAGTTGTAACGTCTGTCGTCATCACAGACCACGAATGTGTGCGAAAGTTGAGCCTTGGCGGCTATGTTTGAGTTTACCCCATAGGCGTCTAGCGGGAACGGTCTCTCGTATGCTTGAAAAATGGCTTTCTTCATATTTTTAATTTGGCAATAAAGCTTGGGTATCCTAGCGCTTGGGTCATGATACAAGATTGAAGCAACAAAACCTAATAATTTAGGTCAAACTCCAATTTATCTAAGGCCCCTTGCTGTTCTTGAATCGCTTTAATGTAGCCAGCTATGTTATGGTCTTCGATACCAGCACTCACAGTAAAGAGCATGTTGAAAAAACTTCCAAAATCATTAAACGGCTGGAGGAGAAAATGTTTCCACTCAGGGCTTTCCAGCACAGGAATACCCGTAGATTCAAAATGAATCATCTGGCCAACGTCTCCATAGTCCCATGAGCGAAAGGGGACTCGAGCAACTATATCCTTCCGGTTGACCAATCGAAAAATTCTCGCTCGAAGCCTATTATCCACGAGCTGACAAAAATTATGAAACCCGACGCGCGGTTGACCAAAAGTGTAAACACCGTGAATGGAAACAAGATTTTGTGGATCGTAAGAGCAGACGGCGGCGGAAAGAACTGCCAAAGATCCCCCCAGGCTGTGACCTGTGATCCAGAGGGGAAGCCCTGTGGTGATCACGTTGACTCTAATCCAGTCGGAAATCGGGCTCCAACTGTCGGCCACTGCATTCCCGAAACCCGCATGGATTGCACCAACATTGAACGCATCTGAAAACAGCCACTGCGAATCAGCTGGAGTGGCGGTTAAGTCACTCATCCAGTCCTTCAAATTCGTTTGCTCCGTTCCGCGAAAAGCGAGTATAGCATGGGTTGAAGATGCTGCGGCAAAAGCTTGGGTGTTGCACCCTGTCACTCCAGGGTTATTAATATCAAAGAATTGGAAGTTTCTGTCGAGACCAAGATCAGTATCTGTCCGTTGCAAAGCTGACTTTTCGTCCATGTAGGCGATGGCAGAGGCAGTTGCTAAGTAAAGCGCATTATTGGCACTGAAACGGTCCGCGTTTGGGTCAAATTCGAGAGCCATAATTTACATAAGGTTGGATTGATGTTTGATGCGAGTGAGAATCTTCGTCTGCCTATGGAGTTTGGTATGACTTGGGGCTCACCCCACATTTTATGACTGCCTAATTGTGGTGTGTCTAAGTGGAGCCCGTTAGCATCACATGGTTAGGCGATGGTTATCTACCATAATCTTTCAATACAAGCTGCAGTTCTTTCGTGCGAGTCTTGGTCAGACTTGCGCGTGTGCCGTTGTAGATGAGAGGAGCCATCGTCCCGCCGCGCGCCTCTAAATCAGCCTCAAACTGCGCTTCGGCGTCGCGAAACTGAACCCAGGCACGCTGCACCGCCTTGAGCTTCGATTGCGATTCCTTATCGAGCTTGTCGGTCAGTTGTTTGTAAACTCTGTTCAAAGCGCTGTCTGCCGCATCGAAATCCCGCGCCGCTTGTCGGTTCATTTCTTGCTGGCTCTGAGCGTTGGCGTTTGACTGAATGGCAACCAGCGCTATAGCAGTGCATAGTGCAAGTCGAGTAATTATGTTCTTCATAGATTGTCTCTTGGGTTTGTTGGGTTTGGTTTGGCAGTTTTCATGAAAAAGGCGGTGTAGACGCCTAACAAGTGATTGAGCGGTTTTTCTGCATGTCTGGCATGTTTCCGGTATGGGGAGCGGGAGTCAAGGGAGATTATTGCCGATAGACCGCGTGGCTGCCGATCTTGAAGGAAATGACAGTGCCGTTCTCGATGTAGAAGACCGACCGCAGGTCGCCCTCGATCACCATTGCGGATGAACAGTTTTCCGCATGATGGCCGACAACCGGTGGATTTTGTGTGTCTGCGACCGGGGGTCAAAAGGATCTCCCTTGAAGAACACCCATGCGGCCCTCGTGGATTCCTTTTGCGAGTCTGGCAGGGCATAGAACGCCTGCCAGAATGCTACCGTGGCAAGGAAAGCAGAATTTTGCGCCCGGCACGTCAGGGCTTTCGTCAGGGCGGTTTCCATGTCCACAAACCGCCCGTCCTCCGTATTCTCGATACCGCGCCAGACATCCTCCGGAATGTCCGGGTTTTCCATCCGGCGGATCAGCCGTTCAATCGCCCCGGACCATGCGGAGGGGGTCTGATAATTTGGATTCAATTACGGGGTCCACTGCGCCCCCCTCGCACAGACGGCACCATCAGCCCCATCAGCCCAAAAGGCCTGCAAAAAGAAAGTTCCCCCCGAACGATTATCTCAATCGGGGCAAACGCCTCTTTCCCAAACCGCAGATGCGCCGAGATCGCCTTTTTGCGGCCCCCGACCTTCCAAACCGAATGCGTCGCCCGATAGTTGCCATCGTGGACCGACCGATTGCGCTTCACCGCCCGATACAACGTGCTACGATACCTTCCAAGATGCTGCGCGATCACAGCCATCCCCAAATACTGCCCCCTCATCGCAGCGATCTGACACCTTTCTTCCGTGCTTAAATGATTGTATTTCACCCGCCTACTCTGTCGCACTTGCTTCTTGAATCCAAGCTGCCTATTCTCCGCCAAACATACCGCCAGACATTATAGCCAAAATCCGCGCTTTGCCAGCCGTTCCCCCTCCTTCGAAATCTGACACGACTATGAAAATATTCCAAAGGCCCGCTTACTGGGCAATCCTGACAGCAGCACTGTTCTTTGGCGTGTCCAAATCCAGCGCCGACACATCCGACCCCGTCGTCGTAGGCGCGACGGGGAGCGTTGCGCTTCACCATAACATCGAGGTGATGGTAACTGGACTTAAAGAATGGCTCGAAACCGATCCTGCAAAGAACGATCCTTCAAAAATTGTGCTATATCTCAACGGCTTGCCGCTCAAAGGCGTTGCCCCCCTCCTGGACCGAACCTTTCCAATTCCGCCCAAAGCAGTGCTCTCTGGCACTCAGCGGCCGGAAGCGGCGGGGCATACCACAAGACTCGGGTTTTACCTCGAGAGAGTTTCCACCGAAACGGATAATAACCTGGCTACCTGGAACAGCTTGCTGAGCAGACCTTCCTTTGCGGATATAGTTCATCCGTCTTCCAAAGCCCGCATAGCGCTCGGTTACAATACCCGCTTCTTTCCCCTTGAGAGTGATGTGCAGGTGCCGGTTCAGAAGATAAGCCCAGTCGGTTCCTGGTTTGTCATCATTCTCACCATTGGAATAATCTGGGCCATCACCACCCTCGCACGGCAATCCAACCTTCTCCGCGACTCCGGCCAACCGCCTGAACCCGGGGAGAAAATCACCTTCAGCCTTGCCCGGTCGCAAATGGCCTTCTGGTTCGTCCTCGTGGTCACCTCGTTCGTCTTCATTTGGATCACCACGGGAGCGCTCGATACGCTCACGCCGTCAGTTCTCGGACTCATCGGCATTAGTGCCGCAACCGGGTTCGCCGGCATGGTCGTGGACAAAAGCAAGCGCCAATCGGCCATGGACCAGATCGCCGTGCTGCGGACGAAAAAGCAGAATCTCCTTAAAGCGGACAAGGAAGCCGACCTTCAGGCTGGCGACCCGCGCAAAGATCAGATCGACAGCTGGAATTTAGAAATCCAAACCCTTCAGGCGCAACTCAAGAGCACGCCGAGTCAGGGTTTCGTGCTGGACATCTTGAGCGACGGCGATGGGGTGAGCCTCTATCGACTGCAAAATGCCGTTTGGACTATCGTCGCCGGCGCAATTTTCATCGCGTCCGTATATAATTCACTTTCGATGCCGGAATTTTCAGAAACGCTTCTTGGCCTCATGGCCATCAGCGGCGGCACATATGTCGGATTCAAGATTCCGTCCAAGCCGTGAACTGCCCGCTCACTTGGCGACGAAGATTCTTCCTGACACGCCGGCGGACCAAAGAAGAAATGCAAGGCGAGTTGCAGAAAAGCTTGCATCGTTTTCTTCAAGAAATTTGGATAGTTTGTCGATGTTCATTTTGGGAGTTCAGGTTGAGACGGAAGCAATTCAGATTTTCGGATCAAGAGCGCTGCGGTCTGGCAGGATGGAAAACACACTGAACACTTGTCAGATGCCGCAGCGCCATCAAGGATCTTGACAGCCCAAGCCTTGAAAAGGAAGTTCCCCCCGAACGCCCCTGCGGCGAGCAGTGCGGGGGATTGGGGGCGCAAAGCCCCCATCAATCCGGCCATGTTTATCTGCCAAAAGTTGACGTAAATGCGCCGAGGACGTCCACCGAACTCATCAACACCTTGAGCTAGCGCATCGCGCAGTTGACGGCCATGATGCACAGCCACATGACGATCAATGGGAAGGCGGAGGCCGTTCCCGCCATCGAACGCATCTATGCGATGTGCCCGACCATGCACTGAGTCGTGGGTGGTCCCAAGAAACTCACCAGCCTGCCGGGGGTGGGTTTGGAGTTGGACGGCGTCGCTGAGCACCATCCTCCTAAAATATTTCGGCCAACACTTTCCTCGACTGCCACCGTATGCCACAGTTCCCGCATCGACCACAACTGGCCCCCCGAGGAGAAGGCCACCTGCCTGATCTGTGGCGCGTCGTTCCTGACCAGCACCGCCGCCCAGACCGGAGGGATCTGCAGGCGTTAAATTCTTTTGGGGGCAAATTCTTCTTGCCCACCATCGTGTTGTTGCTAGAATAAGACCTGCAATCAAAAGGAGAAAAATATGGCAAACGTATATGTTGAACCGCGACCAAAGGGGCGTCCAGAAGGCAGCGCCATTACAGACTATATTCTCGAATACTCCCATGGAGCCCGAGTTACCAACATTGACTACAGGACGCAAACGGAGGCCATTTCTGGCGCGAAAAAGTTGGGCCACCAGCCTCTGACCGCCCGGGTGAGGAATACAAATAAGGGAAATCCAGATCACTGGCGCCACGCTTAATTGCTCCGCTAAAACTGCTGCACAACTCGAAGCGCCCTGACCGCCTAGGCGTCCCAGCAATTCATGAAACTAAACCTAAAAGAAACGCTTCTCGCTCCGTTCCGAGATATAACTGGCGTATTAAAAGATGTCGGCTGGTGGCTCGGAGGGGTAATAGCAGTAGTCGCATTGATTCGTCCGCACTGGAATTCAGTTGCGATGGGCATTACCCTTCACGTTGCCGCATCAATCTTTTTAGTTTATGCCGTAGTTCGCTCGGTCGTCTATCGACGAAGAAATCAGCGAATATACAAAGCAATGAAGTATGTTCACGAGGTCATCCATGATCTGAGAAATCAGCTCGGAGAGGAATTACAATATCTTGAAGAAACGGACGAACTCCCAGATCTAGACGAAAAGCTATTAACGGATGCATCAATTCAGTCACTTTACGAGGCTTTGCAAGAGATCCTCGACTCAGCTAGCAGTTGCTTTCGTGAACTTACTGGCACACACTGCACCGCAGTATTGATTATGCCAGAGCAATCAGAGGAGGATGGGAAGCACTTTAAATCACGACTTTACAGTTGTAATGCGCCTCCTGAGCGCACGAAGCACAGTTTGCCTCACAAATCGGGCATGGTAGTTAAAGCATTTACCTCTGACACTGTTCTCATTTGCAATGATCTTCTAAAAGAGATGAGCAACGGCAACTTTGAGAAGGGATATGACGATCCTTTTAAATGGTATCGATCAACGATGTTGTGTCACTTCAAGGTTTGCGGGGACCCATGGGGTATTTTATCAATCGACGCCCCCACCACCAGGGTATTTCGTTACTACTATAATGATGTAATCTGTGCATTCGCTGATGCATGCGGATTAGCATTTACACTTTCAGAACACGGAGATTTCGGAAACCATGTCTACCAAACAAATAAGAATTAGAAGAATGCCAACCGCTCACGGGATTCGTTTATCCATAAACGATTATGCAGTTAGACTTGAAGCGGCCCCGCGCGCTGAAGCTCACAATGCCTCGTATAAGGTTATTTCATTAGGCCGAAGTCTGTCCGATTTACGTAGTTTTCATGAGCAACAGGTAATAGCATTGAAAACAGCAAATATGTAGGCTTAACAGTAAAGTGTGTACCGTAGGCGAACTTTCTACAAAGGACTTAACCAACCCGACTGCCGCCGAACCAAAAAGGCCAGCGATGGAGCAATCCAAGCTGGCCTTTGGTGTGTCTGGAGCAGATTCAGAACGGATTCTTGGCGGCTTTCGGCAACTTGAACCCCTTCTTTGCGGGCTTGCCGACCTTCGCGGCTGGTTTACCGGCCTTGCGCGCGGCCCAGCGGGCTTTCATGTTGGCGGCGAGCTTCGCACGCCTCTCGGCGGTGAGACCGCTTTTCCTCGTGGCGGGCTTGGTTTTATTGGAGGCTTTGGCGGCGGGAGCTGCAGCCGTTGGCTTGGCTGATGACTTCTTGGCACCCTTCACCGCGTAGCGGCCGGGTTCGACTTTCGTGACGAGCTTCTTGCCGGTCGTGCTGAACCAC
>Ga0073936_10007074_pt1 | contig 14582 bp, 10 predicted proteins | sample AliMusrvi5mmetaG_FD_87041 | JGI IMG/M metagenome (GOLD analysis project Ga0073936, IMG submission 87041) | Freshwater lake bacterial and archeal communities from Alinen Mustajarvi, Finland, to study Microbial Dark Matter (Phase II) - Alinen... | ecosystem: Environmental > Aquatic > Freshwater >... | reverse complement strand
TACGATTACTACTTCATCGGTTGTGCAACCGACAAACAAAATCATAATTAATAGCATCAGGTTTATCTGATGAGCGGTAATTGCACTTGAAATGTTTCGTTTCATTTGAATAGTTTTTAAATTGTTATTGAAGTTCTTTTACGAGATGATTTTATTTAATATTTCTAACAAGTCTCACATAATTAAGTATTCTAATGGCATCGCCTTGCGGTCCATGTCCTGTAGGATAATCGCTTGCATTTCCGGTTTTTGGGTCGCTGCGTTGAGCACCTGCACCATGCACATCCGACCAACCGCCAAATTCCGTCATATAGCCCATTGCACGACCAAATGAAATATAAGCTGCTGCCGCACCACCTCCCATCATAGAGGCATGAGTTGTACCTGACCAATAACAAGGATAATCGTCTTTACCGGCTTCATTGGTAATTTTTGTGCAGTTGAATAGTGGGTCAATGGCAGCAGAACTTGTAGTTTTGGGCGAACGTGTGTAATCAACTATGCTTTCCAACTCTTTCGAGTCGGGCAGTCGCCAATCCGTATAGCCCGCAAATTCCTTGTTTTCGGCATAACTCAATGCATCTTGCCAGTTCATTCCTTTCCCACTATCATCCTGCATCCACATCAGTCCGGTAGCATTATCGCTGATAGTACCATTGCCATTATTGCTAAACTTATTTATTCCATAATTGCTATTTCCCCTTACATATCTGAAATAAAACACATTGGTGGTTTTTTTTCCTGGAAAAACAATTGGATATCCTTTGATGCGACCATCGGCAAAGTTTACACCGAACACTGCATTCACATCTTCCCCGCAGGTTTTACTCACACTTTTGGTAGAAGAAACAAAATTGCCATCAATAATGCGGTCGCCTGCAGCTACATCTCCATAACCAAATTTAAAATAGGCGGTGTCAATAAAAGGAGTCAGACCTTCACTCGAAGTAGCCTGTACATTGGGATCAAGTCCAATAAACTCTATAAGAGAATAAAGCTCTTTTATGGTTGGTAACCGCCAATCGGAATGACCACCCAACCGGTAGCCTGCAGCTCCTGCAACTGCGGCATTGTAACTTACTTTGTCGGCATGGTTAATAATTCCATCACAATTATTGTCAGGGCTTTGTTGCCACATAAGTCCGGTAACCAAATCGGTAATGGTGCCATCGCCATTATCAACATAGCTGGGTTTATTTCCAGGATAGGATGCATTTTGACCATAAAATGCACTACCTGTAACAGGAGTTGAAATTTCAATACTATCGTTGTAAAATTTAGTTTGATTGGTGCTAACAATGGGATAGTTGCTTATATTCGGAAGGTTATCCGAACTATTTGCCTTAACGTTACAACCAATACCTACAACTGTCAGGCTTTCGGTTGTAGTACATGCTGAAAAAATAATGCTTATCACTAGGAACAGGCTGGCTTTTATCCAGTTTAAACTTAGCGGATAGATTTTAGTTTTCATTGCTTTTTAGTTTTTAAATTATGAAAACAAAAGTAGATTTCAAAGCTCATAACAAAAAATTAATTCACCCGAGAGGATAAATTCGTCACTCAATAGTGGTTTTTTGTCACTAAGCAGCAAGTGGTCAGGCAAGCCTCTAAGTAGATTACAGGCAGCTCCGCAGGCAACTACCAGCCGCCAATAATCCTGACCAAGTGAGAGTAAAGCCGATCTTGTTCGAGCTTTGCCAAGGGCAGGCAGGATTCACGAAGTAAATACCCGCATAACGCACCTAATAGTCATCAAACTAAGGTCTTATTATTTTCTTACTAATAGAAGATCTGTAGGTACTAAATACAATTCAAAATTTTCTCATAAAAAAGAAATACAGTTTAGAAATTTATCATGTTATTTATTTTTTTTGAATAATCTCACTTCCCTTTAGTACCTCAAAAAGTCATTTCAGTACTCAATATTCCCGTTTAGGTAATTATTCATTAGAATTGGAGCATTTTTCACACTAGTTTTGCAGCATAAAAAAAAATATGTGAGATAAAAATAAAATGCATGGAACAAACAAAGAGTCTATCAAATGCTGAAATTCAAAAAATAATTTCGACAGATAGAGAACGGACAAACATATTTAAACACTCGGAGCAGCTAACTATTGCTTTTCTGGTGAAACGATTACCGACTTGGTTAAGCCCTAATATGCTTACAAGTATCGGCTTTTTTGGTAACATACTAACCTTCTTCAGTTTTGTCTTGGCCACTTACGTCAACGTCAATTTCCTGTTGCTCGGGGTAGTGGGATACGCTATAAATTGGTTCGGCGATTCGCTGGATGGACGTGTTGCCTATTACAGGCAAAAACCACGTAAATGGTATGGGTTTGCCTTGGATATGACCATCGATTGGTTAGGCATACTACTTATGGGTTTGGGGTTTGTGGTGTATGCCGAAGGACCATGGGAAATTATTGGTTTTGCTTTCGTGGTACTGTATGGCTGGGAAATGATAACCACCCTTCTCCGCTATAAAATTATAGGAAAATACTCTATTGATTCCGGTCTTTTCGGACCTACGGAGGTTCGAGTTGTTATTTCTTTGATTTTAATTCTAGAGGTATTCTTCAAAGGTTCTATCCTATATATTTCATCAATTGTAACTGCTATCCTGTTTGTAATGAACATTGTTGATATGCGAAAACTATTAAAACTAGCCGATGAGTGCGACATTAGAGAAAAGGAGCAAGCTGCTAGCAGGTAAAAGCGTGCTTGGCCAACTTATCGTATTTGGGAAAGCCCAGATGTCGGCATTTATCGGTGGAATGACCGATTATGCCATAATGGTTTTTTTTACCGAGGCTTTTCAGGTGCATTATACCGTATCGATTGTCATTGGAGGAGTGATAGGGGCAGTAGTCAATTTCAGTCTGAATCATAAATGGACTTTTCGTTCGGGAAATGAAGCTTATAAAAATTCAATGCGCAAGCAATTGCTGAAGTTTGTATTGGTAGTTATCAACAGCATCTTCTTGAAATCGACTGGAACATATGCCATTACCAACTTTTTAGGTATTGATTATAAAATAAGCCGTATTATCACCGATCTCTTTGTTTCTATTGGTTTCAACTATACTTTACAACGCTATTGGGTATTCAAGAAGGCTTGATAGGCTTTTTGATTAAACAAGATTATTATTATCGGATTTCTAAAAATGAATATAAAAACAGCCCTTCTGGGCATTTTTCTCAGTCTCGCACCTCACTTTGGCTTCTCGGTGGAAACAAATTCAACAAAAGAAAATGCTGTTGAAACCCTCAAAGGGTTGGTAGTCGATGCACAAAGCAACGAACCAATCCCATACGCATCCGTTTTTTTGTCCGATTACGGTTATGGCACCAGAACGAACGTGAATGGGGAGTTCAGTCTAAATACCAACAAGTTGACTCAAGCAAAAAGTAAGGCCAAGGTATCTTGCGTCGGGTTTAAATCGGTATTAGTTGCACTGTCTAATACTGACAAGGGAATTACCATCAAACTAAACTCCGAGGCTCAAGCATTGCGTGAAGTAACTGTAAATAAGCAGAAGTATAAAAACCGCAACAATCCGGCCGTAGAATTGATTCAGAAGGTCATTGAAAATAAAAAGAGTAACCGCAAGGAAGCCCTCGATTATTACGAACATGAGAAATACGAAAAAGTACAGTTTGCCATCAACCATGTAACGCCCGATTTTCAAAAAAAGAAAATGTTCAAACACTTTCAGTTTGTATTCGAAAACATTGATTCGCTAAAGAGTAATGGTGACAAAATCCTGCCGGTATATCTCACCGAGAATATTTCGGATATCTATTATCAAAAAGTGCCCCAGAAGTTGAAAGAGGTACAAAAAGCTCACAAGGCAGTTTCATTTGCCGGCTTCGACAACAAAGGCATTGAAAACAATATCAAATACCTGTATCAGGATATTGATATTTATCAGAATAATATATCGTTGGTTTCCAATCAGTTCTTGAGCCCGATTGCTGGAAATGCTCCGGCTTTCTATCGGTATTATATTGTGGACACCATCCAGTCGGGTGCCGACAAGGTGGCCCGAATGTACTTTGGAGCCCGTAATAAAGAAGATTTGCTTTTTCAGGGTTATCTATATGTACTGCTCGATGGAAGTTATGCCATCAAACGAATTGAGCTGACAACCAGTAAGGATATTAATATCAATTTTGTAAAGGACATCAAAATTGTTCAGGATTTTAGTAAGGTCGATAATATGAACTGGATGTTGGCTTCGGACCAGATATCCATGAACTTTGGACTAAGCAAAAATGGACGTGGTGTTTTCGGACAGAAGATAGTTTCCTATTCCAACATTAAACTGTTGCCAACTGTCAAAGGCGATAGTGTACTAAACGGTCGGAAAGTGCGTGCGCCGGAACTAACCGGACTACAAAATAATAAATACCTCGATGCCCACAGGCATGAGCAACTAAGTAATTCGGAGGCTGGCACTTATGTGGCTATGGATAGCGTGCAGAAAGTTCCGGCATTTAAACGTGCCATGGATGTAGCTTCTATATTCTTGTTTGGATACAAAGATTTGGGACTATTCGAAATAGGTCCTATCAATACATTCTATATGTATAACCCCATCGAAGGATCTCGCCTGAGGTTTGGTGGTAGAACAACTAACGCATTCAGCAAAAAAATAAATCTGGAAACCTATTTGGCTTATGGTTTTAAAGACGAAAAACTGAAATATTATCTGGGCGGTACATGGTCGTTTACCAACCGAAACCTGCAGGAATTTCCCGTAAAATCATTAAAATTGAGTGTGCAAAACGAGACTCAATTACCTGGACAACAAATGCAGTTTTTGATGGAAGATAATTTCCTTCTATCGTTTAAACGTGGTATAAATGATAAAATTTTCTATAATAAAACCTACAAAATTGAACATCTAAACGAGTTTCTGAATCACTTTTCGTACACACTGGGTTACAAATATACCGATATGGCTCCGGGGGGAACGCTGGCCTATAACTATACCAATTATGCAAGTGGGGTAAATGATGTCAGCAGCCTGCACGTATCAGAGTTTTACGTGAATCTGCGCTACGCACCTCACGAAAGCTTTTATCAGGGCAAAACATTCAGGATACCGAACTACAGTCGGTTTCCGATTTTCGAATTGAGATATACTGCCGGAAATAAGACTTGGGGGAATGATTATAATTACCAAACCTTGAGGTTCAACATCCGAAAACGCTTTTATTTCTCAGTGTTCGGCTATTCGGATGCCGTGTTCGAAGCAGGCAAAATTTTCGGCAAGGTGCCTTATCCGTTGCTGAATATACCGCAAGCCAACCAGACTTATTCGTATCAGATTGAATCGTATAATATGATGAACTTTCTCGAATTTGCGACCGACCAATACACATCGTTGATGATTGACCACAACTTTAATGGATTCTTTTTCAATAAAATTCCATTTCTTAAGCAGTTGGGACTTAGAGAAGTGGCGAGTTGTAAGATGTTGTATGGAAACCTAACGGATGGAAATAATCCGGCCATGCAAAATGGTTTGTTCAAATTCCCTGTTGAGGCCGATGGTACTCCGATTACCTATACGCTTGGTAAAACTCCTTATATTGAGGGAAGTGTCGGCATTGGAAACATCTTCAAGATTTTCAGGATTGATTTGGTTCGACGATTCACTTATCTGAACAACCCGAATGTTTCACCTTATGGTATTAGAATAAGATTTAGACTGGATTTTTAATAGTTCAAAATATAAGATTGATGATTGATGCACAACAATCATCAATCTTAAACGGGTGATCCTTTTAATAGGACTACCCGTTTTTTTGTGTGATAATATCTCATTTCGGAAGTCAAATTTATCCGAAGTACTACCTGCCTAAAGTGCTATAAATACTATGAATAGGGTGTTTTGAGTATTTATCGCAAAAATGGATTTTCATTTAGTTCCCCATAAAGTCATTTCAGTACTCAATATCTCCGTTTCGGGATATATACAGTTCTAACACAATGTTTTTCAGCATAATTTTGTGTTGTAAAACAATATAATATTAATATGAAAGGAAAGATTAGATTATTGACAATTGTTCTGCTGGGAGGTCAGTTGGTTTTTGCACAGGATAGCAAAACCACTGAATTGTCGTTACAGAAATGCGTGCAAATGGCAGTGGCAAAAAACATCAATGTGAAGACTGCGCGTATAGAAAACGAAAAGAGTAAATTTAAAAAGGAAGAAACGCGTGCCGCTTTACTTCCGAAAATGAATTTTAGCAGTAGCATGACCGACAACGTATCACTTCCAACAACCGTATTGCCAGGTGAATTTTTAGGAAAACCAGGAACAAGCATTGCCGTACAAATGGGAAGTCAATACAGCACAACTGCTACCTTTAGTATCAGTCAGATTTTATACAATCAAACTGCACTTACAGCACTTAAGTTAACCCAGAAATCATCTGAACTGAGTAGCTTGAATGTTAAAAAAGCAAGTGAAGACATTGCATTCGAAGTGGCCAAACTCTATGCATTGGGACAAACAACCGCCGAGCAACGAAAATTGATTGACCAAAATATTTTGCGTACTGAACGATTGAGAGATATCACCAAAATAACCGTTGATAACGGAATTGGTAAACAGATTGATTTGGATAGAGTGAATGTAAATCTTGAAAATCTGTACACTCAACAAAGCAATACTAAAGCAGCACAGGAACAGCAATTAAACATGATTAAATACATGCTGGACTTACCGCTTGAACAAAATATCGTATTGACCGATACGGCTGGAATGGCACTGTTGAAGAATGAACCAATCCTTCAATCGGATTTTTAGAATCATGTGAGCATTCGCTTGCTCGAATCGCAAAAGGAACTAAACGTGCTGAACAAAAAATTGATTAATAACGGTTACTTGCCTACGTTATCATTATCGGGACAAGCTGCTTATCAGGGATTACGAAATGATTTTAGTACCTATTTTAAAAGTGGTGAAGTAAATAAATGGTATCCAATGGCAAATTTCACGGTAAATCTATCGGTTCCTGTATTCGACGGATTCGAAAAACGATCGAAAGCCCGTCAGGCTACGCTGGATTTGCAAAAAACACAAGCCACGCTTGAAAGTACGAAAGAAAGCTTCAGTATGAATTATAAAAATGCTCTGAACAACTACCTGAACAACAAAGACATAGTTCGCCGTCAGAAACAAAACCTGAACTTAGCTGAAAAGGTGTACAAGGAAACAACCCTCAAATACCGCGAAGGAATGGCGGCTATGAGCAGCTTATTGCAGGACGAAATGAGTTTGAGCAGCGCGCAAGGCGGTTATCTCACAGCATTATACAATTTCAAAGAAGCAGAACTTAAAATTATGTCAATCAACGGAGATATAAAGAATTTATTCAATAACTGATCTGTTGCAAAGACTTCAATTCAAAATATATAAACATAAATAAGACTTTAAAATGAAAAAGAAAACAATTATTGCAAGTGCAACGATAGTTGCGCTGCTTAGCGTAATGACATGGACATTGGCATCCAATAAGAGGGTAATTGACAGCCGCAAAGAAGTGAAAACAACTCAGAGCGATATAGCTGTAGCAGTAGCCTCAACAGAAATGAAGGAAACTAACGGCGATCTGGAATTAGTGGGCACAGCTCAACCCTGCAAGGAAGTAAATATTGCTTCAGAAAGTGCCGGCAAAATCGTTCAGGTGAACTTCAAAATGGGTGATTTTGTAGCCAAAGGAAAAGTGTTGGCTAAAATTGATGATACATACAAGCGTCTGGCTTACGACAATGCAAAACTAAATTTCGACAAATACAAAGATGATTTGAACCGTTATCAGGCATTGCGTAATGGTGATGCTATTTCCGATACTCAATTGAGAGACATTAAGTTAGGGTATGAAAATGCTGCTATTCAACTTGAAAATGCCAAAAAGCAATGGGATGATACTAAAATTACAGCACCTTTCAGTGGTTATATCACGGCACAAAATACCGAGCTTGGAGCCTATGTGAATGCGGGTACCGTTATTGCTGGAATTGCAGATATTTCGGAACTGAAAGTCGTGTTGGATGTATCTGAAACAAATGCTTACGAACTTCGTCAGGGGCAACAAATCAATGTAACTACCGATGTGCATCCTGAAGCAAAATATACAGGTAAAATATCCAATATCAGCCCCAAAGCAAGTACTTCGCATACCTATCCCGTTGAAGTGTTGATCTCAAATAACGGAAAAGACAAACTGAAAGCCGGAACGTATGTGAATGTTAGTGTGAACATGGGCAAAAGTGGAAAAACATTAATGATTCCCCGCGATGCCATTGTGAGCAGTGTAAAAGATCCATCGGTTTATGTGGTAACAGGAGATATTGCCAAACTGGTAAAAATTAATACCGGACGTAGTTTTAATTCAAACCTGGAAGTGGTTGCAGGGTTGAGCGAAGGCGATAAAGTAGTTACCAATGGCCAAATCAACCTCATTGACGGAGCAAAAGTAACCGTAATCAACTAATTGCTAAAACAACAAAGTGCTCTGAGTTTATTATTGATGTATAATCTAATAATAACTTTCAGAGAAATATACTTGTAACTCGTAACTAAATTTCTTGTAACTATTTTATTATGAATATAGTAGAAACTTCCATAAAAAAACCTTTGATAATAGGCGTAATCTTTACGCTGCTGACACTCGGAGGGTTAATATCATTCAATCAGCTCAATTTGAACTTAATGCCTAAGTTTGAGCTGCCAATGCTTACCGTACAAACAATATATCCCGGAGCAGGAGCCTCGGAAGTAGAAACAACGGTAACGAAAAAAATTGAAGACGCACTTTCGACACTCGAAAACCTAAAGAAAATCAGCTCCACTTCTATGGAAGGAGTTTCGGTTATAGCTATAGAACTAAATGCCGGTGCTGATGCAAATCTGGCTGTTCAGGAAGCACAACGCAAAATATCAGCTATTAAAGCCAATTTACCTTCCGAAGTAAAGGAACCTTCTATCAGTAAGATTGCCATTGACGAAAAAGCCATTTTAAATGTAGCTGCGTCCTCATCAATGCCCTCAACGGAGTTTTATAAATTGGTAGAAGATCGCATACAACCCCGGCTTGCTAAACTTCCGGGTGTAGGTTCGGTTAAAATGAGTGGTGGTAAAGAACGTCAGATTAAAGTGAACATTGATGTTGAAAAACTGAAAGCCTATAAATTGTCTATTTTGCAGGTATTACAGGTCATCCAGACTGCCAATATGGAAATTCCGGCCGGCAATGTGGAAAATTCAGCATCAGTATATTCAGTACGTTTGGCAGCAAAATATGCCAGTCTGACCGAACTCCGTAACACCGTAATTACCACTACTCCTAACGGTGGTAAAGTAAAGGTGATGGATGTGGCTGAAGTACAGGATGGTGTGGCTGAACAAAAGCTTATTAACCGGATTGATGGTAAGGATGCTATTGGTATTTCCATTCAGAAACAAAGTGATGCTAATGCAGTAAAAGTCTCCGATTTGGCTAAAGCAGAATTGAAAGCAGTAGAAAAAGAATATGCGGATAAAAACGTAAAATTTGATATTGCTACTGACGACTCGATTTATACCCGCGCTTCGGCCAATGGTGTAGTTGAGGATCTAATTCTGGCTATTTTGATTGTAGCTGTTGTATGTTTTATATTCCTGCACAACATCCGTAGTGCATTGATTGTAATGGTTGCCGTACCGCTTTCTATCATTCCTGCTTTTATCGGCATGTATATGTTGGGCTACTCGCTGAATATGATGTCGTTGATGGCACTTTCATTAGTAGTGGGTATCCTCGTGGATGACTCCATTGTGGTTATCGAGAATATGTTCAGCCACATGGAAAAAGGCAAAACAAAATGGCAGGCAGCTCTCGACGGTTGTAAGCAAATCATGTTTACTGCTATGGCTATCACTCTGGTAATTGTGGTTGTGTTCCTCCCCATGGGACTTAGTGGCGGTTTGATTGGTAATGTGCTGAAAGAGTTTGCTATACCGATTGTAATTACAACGCTGTGTAGTTTATTGGTGTCGTTTACAGTAACGCCACTGCTAATGTCACGTTTCGGAAACATTCCAGATGATACCCGTCCTACACTTTCCGGTCGTTTCTCACGCTTTATCGAACGCACATTTGATTCGATAAAAAATTGGTACGGAAACATGCTGGGCTGGAGTCTGAAACACAAAGCAACTATTCTTGGAGCAACATTGGTACTCTTTTTCGCTTCTTTTGCATTGATTCCGACAGGATTTATTGGTTTTGCCTTTATGCCGGAAACCGACAAGGGTGAATATAACATAACGCTGGATTTGAACCCGCAGGTAACATTGTATCAGAACAACCAGATTACCATGCAGGCTGAGAAAATTATCAAAAGCATACCCGAAGTACAAAGCATATTTACAAACGTGGGTATGTCGGGAACCACTTCTAAAAACAACGTAACGACCATTAGCGTTAAAATGATCGACAAAACCAAGCGTAAAATGGGAGTTCAGGAATGTGCCTTACTGACAAAAGACAAGATCATGACCCAGATTCCGGGTGTTCGGGCACGTGCGGCTATAGCTTCTGCTTCCGGGAGTTCTGGTTCAGAACCCATACAACTGATTGTGCAGGGTGCCGATTATGAAAAGGTACAGAAAACAGCAGCCATGATTATGGAAACAGTCCGTCGCACACCGGGTACAACGGATGCAAAATATTCTATCGATGATCCACGTCAGGAAGTACAGATTAAGCTTGACCGTGAGAAAATGTCTGCATTCGGATTGTCGGTAAGCGATGTGGGTTCCACACTTCGTACAGCATTGAATGGTAACGACAATTCAAAATACACCGAAGGAAGTTATGAATATAAAATTCGTATCGGCGTCGACAACTTCGACCGTACAAAATCGGATGATGTTTCCAAACTGACTTTTGTCAACAAAAAAGGAGAACTGATTGAACTGAAACAATTTGCAGAAGTTGGCTATGGCTTAGGACCTTCGGCTCTTGAACGCACTGACCGTATTTCGTCCATCGCCGTAAAATCGAATGTCGTTGGACGTCCTTCGGGAACAGTAGGTTCGGAAATTGAAGCGGCAATAGCAGGTAAAATTCCTGAAGGTGTGAACATTAAGAAAAGTGGTATGATGGATCAACAATCCTCAGCTTTCGGTAGCCTTGGCTTTGCATTTCTGGCAGCTATTGTATTGATTTACCTCATTATGGTTATGCTTTACAACTCGCTTACAGACCCGTTGATTGTATTGTTTTCCATCCCGTTGGCAATGATTGGTGCTTTTCTGGCCTTAGCGCTGACCATGAATAGTTTGACTATCTTCAGTATCATTGGGTTGATTGTGCTCATTGGACTTGTAGCTAAAAATGCAATTCTGCTGGTCGATTTCGCCAATAAAATACGCAAAGAAGATGAGAACCTGAGTACTTACAGAGCTGTTATTGAAGCAGGAAAAGAACGTATGCGTCCAATTTTGATGACTACATTCGCTATGATCTTCGGTATGTTACCAATTGCTCTCGGTTCGGGCGACGGTGCCGAAATGAAAAATGGTATGGGTTGGGTTATTATCGGAGGATTGGCCAGTTCGATGATTCTTACGCTGGTAGTTGTTCCGGTGGTATATTATATTTTCAATCGTCTCGGGGCAAAAAGAAGGTCACGACGCAGAAAAAAAATAATCAAAAAAGTATTAGCCAGACAACTTCAGGCAAGTATAGCGTAAACAAACCTACAAACAACGACTATACTTATATCGTGCAGTCGTTGTTTTTTTGTACTTTTATCGTCGAATTTAATTAATACGCAAATAAAATACACCAACCGATCTTACATACTCAATCACTTTCACTATGAGAAAAAAAGCTTTTCATCCCTTCTCGAATATCCTGGCTTTCAGGTTATCTTTAGTAACAAGTATTTTTCTGGATTCACTTTTGCTACTTGGATATATTTACAGCAATAAAATGGAACATTCATTCGAATTGCGAATTATTTACGCGTTTCTTACCGATGTTATTCTGTTCTATTCATTATATAGTTTCAGTTTTAAAATAATACAACTGAATACAAAAAAGAATGTGAAGTACAGGTTCAAGATTATCATTATAGGTTCATTGCTCATCGTCGGTATACTTAATTTTATTTTTACTCTAGGTTCAATTCATTTCTTCCACAACAGTCCGATTCCGATCAACTTTCAGGTTATCGGTAATATCATAAAAGATCTTATCGTGTTGCTTATTGTGGTATTGTCAACATCATTGATCCATTCAATCAGCCAGCGACAACAGATATTACTTGAAAATGAAAGGCTTACTGCAGACAACATCCGCATCAGGTATGAGGTGCTTAAAAATCAGGTTGACCCTCATTTCCTGTTTAACTCCCTTAACACACTCGATGGGCTAATTGGAATAGACGATATCAGAGCTCATGACTATGTACAAAATTTGTCCCAGGTATTCCGCTATGCTATCGGGAATAAGGAAATAATGCATCTCGATGAGGAATTGGATTTTACCGAATCGTATGCCCATTTGATGAAAATACGTTATGGCGAGAATATTCATATTCAATACAATATTTTTGATAAGTACCGGAGCTGGTATATTATGCCTTTCAGTCTGCAATTATTAGTGGAAAATGCCATTAAACATAATGTGATAAGTACGAAATATCCACTTGTTATTTTTATCGAGACCACCCCACGGGACACCATTACAGTATCAAATGTTATTCATGCCAAAAAGGAAGCAGAAAGCGGAGAAGGAATTGGTCTTGCAAATTTGACAGAAAGATATGAACTTTTATTTCAGAAAGAAGTTTCAATCACCATAACAGATACTTTCTGCGTGGAAATACCGTTGATCAAACATCTTAATACGTCTAAAATAAGTAACCATGAAAGCAGTAATAATAGAAGACGAGTTCGTAGCAGCACAGAATTTACAGCGTTTGATTAGTCAGGTTGCTGATGACATACAAGTAATTGCCGTTTTACAAAGTGTAGAAGAAAGTGTTGTATGGTTTAGCTTGAATACAGCTCCTGATGTGTTATTTCTGGACATTCATCTGGCCGATGGTTCTTCATTTTCTATTTTTGAAAAAGTAAAGATTCCTTGCCCGATTATATTCACTACAGCCTACGATGAATATGCCCTGAAAGCCTTTGAAGTTAATAGTATAGACTATTTGCTCAAACCCATTAACCAGAAAAATCTTGATCGTGCCATACAAAAGTTACGAGGCTTAGTTTCAACGAAAATGGATAATGCCGACGTGATTGCCAATGTGCTTGCCTCTTTTAAAGAATCGAAAAAGGTCTATAAATCAAACTTTCTAATTCCACATAAAGACAAGTTCATACCATTAGCAATCAATAAGATAGCATGCTTCTATACCGAGAACAAAATGGTGAAAATTATTACAGAAGATAATCAGACCTTTCACTTTGATAGTTCGCTCGAAGATATATATATGCTGCTTGACCCCGTACAATTTTACAGAGCCAATCGTCAATACATTGTTTCGCATAAAGCGATCAAAGACATATCCATCTGGTTTGGAAGCAAAGTATCGATAAATTTATATGTAGCTGTACCGGAAAAAATTATTGTCAGTAAAGCCCGTGTTTCCGAATTTAAAATATGGTTCACTACCTGATTACAAAAATTCATATAAATATTTTAGTTTCTTAGCATAGCATGAGGTTAACAAAGTGTATCTTATGCTGACAATTTGAACAATTACTATCTATTTTGGAAGTTGTAACTTGCTAAATATTTTAAAAATAAATTCCGCATCTGACGCTCTTTAGTAAAGTGTGCCAATACAAAGTTATTAAAACCAAAGGTCATTCAAGCCTCTAAGTAGATAACAGGTAGCTCCTCAGACAACCACCAGCCGCCAAAAATCCTGACCAAGCAAGAGCAAAGCCGAACCTGTTCGAGCTTTGCCAAGCACAGGCAGGATTCACGAAGTAAATCTCCGCATCATGTATCTCTTGGCTTGCACAGTTTGTCACGCTTCATTTGCAGGGGTCTTTTTGTCGACTTCCGCTCAATCAACCCTTCTGTTATTTTTTTCAGTCACAATATTTACAAAATTGATCAATTGGCTCAAATTGTCCAAAATGCTATTACGAAATACGTCGGGGCTCAAACAGTAGGATTTTAATAACCACAATACGTAGAAAACTATTATAATCTTCAGTTTGTTTCAATTACAAACTTTAACAGCTATTGAGTACAATTACCAATAAACATCATAATTATATTTTATGGCAAAGAAAATTGAAAAAATCGAACTCGATTTTTTGACTATTGATGATTATCAGGAGTTAAAACAGGCTATGATTATTGCTTATCAAACTATTCCAAATCCATATTGGGAAGAACATCAGATAAAGACCTTGATCGACAAATTTCCCGAAGGTCAAATAGCGATTAAGGCGGATGGACATATTGCCGGTTGTGCGCTGTCAATTATTATTGATCATGATCAGTTTGAAGAACTTCACACCTACAAAAGAATAACCGGG
>Ga0073936_10007073_pt1 | contig 14582 bp, 12 predicted proteins | sample AliMusrvi5mmetaG_FD_87041 | JGI IMG/M metagenome (GOLD analysis project Ga0073936, IMG submission 87041) | Freshwater lake bacterial and archeal communities from Alinen Mustajarvi, Finland, to study Microbial Dark Matter (Phase II) - Alinen... | ecosystem: Environmental > Aquatic > Freshwater >... | reverse complement strand
TCCATTTGCAACTTCTCCGAAGTTACAAATGGTGCGGAAATCCATACCAGAAAATCCGTGAAATCCGTGTAATCTGTGGTTTCAAGAACGAATCTTGGATTTCAACTTCCGTTTTCGGCTTGAGTCGTGACCATTGAAAAGCGCGCTGTTGCTGAATCTTTCCGCGGAATTTCCTTGGCAGCCGGGGCGGGAAGGGTATTTTCGCGCCTTGCGGCTTGCCTGACGTTTTAGCAGCACCGAGACTATCTCATGAAACGACACCCCATCAGGCACAATCTCGCAGCCGGCCCTGTGCTGACATTCACCGCTCAAAGCGACCTTCTCCCATGTCCCCGGTTCCAGTTCAGCCCGAAGTTTCCGTCGGCACCGCGCGGTGCCTAGAAGCGGCCGGCGCCTTGGAGCACCGGCATCTAACGATTCTGCTGGCCATGATGGACGAGGTGCAGAGTTATTTCATGCACGACTTGGAAGGCGGCATTGCGGCCCATGCCGAGCATCCGGAGGCATGGGCGTATGTCGGCATGAACGTGGAGTGGGCGTTGGCGCAACTGAGTTTCGTGCGCGGCTGTTTTCCCGCAACCGCGGCGCCTTCGTTCATCGATTGCGGCGCGGGCTTGGGCTTTGTTGCCATGTTGGCGCGTGGCTTGGGTTTCAGGCCGGGCGGCATCGAACTGTGCTCGCGCTATGTGGCGCTCGCAGAACGGCTGTTTCCCTGGGCGCAAACCTTCGAGGGAAATGTCCTGACCTATCCCCATTATGCCGACCACGACGTGATTTTCTATTACGGGCCATTCAAAGACGAGGGATTGCAGGCGCGGTTTGAGCACAAGGTGGAAGCCGAAGCCAAACCGGGGGCCATCATCATTGCCAATCGCAAGGTGTCGGAGGAATGGCGCAGTTCGTCGCAGTTCCGCTTGCTCAAGGAGGATGGGGTGGGCAGTTGGATTTTCCAGAAATGTTAGAACCATGAAACACACGTTCCTTACCTCAATCGCCGTCTTCCTCGGTGTGTTCCCGCTCGGGGCCGCGGAGCCGGGAGCTTCCCGCCCGGATATTCTGTTGCTCATGCCCGACCAAATGCGGGGGGATTGCCTGTCCGGAGTTGGACATCCGGTCCTGCGCACCCCCAATCTGGATAAACTGGCGCAAGCCGGCGCGTTGTTCCGGCGCGCTTATGCAACCGTGCCGTCGTGCATCCCGGCGCGCTATGCGATGCTCACCGGCTTGTATCCGCAAACCAGCGGTGTGGTGGGCTTCAAATCGCGCCTCATCACCACGCCGACGCTGCCGGCACTGCTGACCACGGCAGGCTACCGCACGGTGCTGGTGGGTCGCACCATGCACCAGGATCCGCCTAACAAATCAGTCGGCTTTGAGCGGGAGATTCTGGGTTCGACCTATGTGGAAGACGATGCCTACGATCGCTACTTGAAAGCCGCCGTGCCGGAGAGCGGCGGGATCAACCCCTTGATCAAAAACCTCGGCGTGACACTGAACTGGTGGCAGGCCCAACCCTGGCCGTTGGCCGATGAACTTCATCCGACCGCCTGGGTCACCCGCGAATCCTCGAAGGTTGTGGCCGCAACGCCAGTAGAACAACCGCTGTTCCTGGTCACGTCGTTTTACGCGCCGCATCCGCCCCTGTTCCCGCCGGCGAGGCTTTTCGACGCTCTCATGAAACAAGACCTGCCGCAACCGGCGCATGGCGATTGGGTGGATTGGCCGCAACTCTCACCGGCGGGAAATCCCGAAGGCGACCGCATCCTGCTAAAAGGCGACACGCTGCGGCGCGCGCAAGCGGGATACTTCGGGCTGATAGAACAGTTGGACGCGGAGATTGCGCCGCTTGTCGCCGATTTCAAGGCACGCAGCGAGAAGGCCGGGCGGCCCTGGCTGATCGTGCTCACCAGCGATCACGGCGAAATGTTGGGCGACCACGGTTATTTCCGCAAATGCGAGCCGTATGAAGGCGCGGACAACATTCCCCTCATCATCGTTGCCTCGACCAGTCTGGGGTTCAAACCGGGCCTGCTCTGCAAGCAGCCGGTTTGCCTGGAAGACATCATGCCGACGCTGCTCGCGCTGGCTGGCGCGAAGCAGGCCCCGTCGCTGGATGGCGTCAATCTGGTGCCGACCTTGCGCGGCGAGCCGCAAACGATCCGCGAGTTGCTCCATACCGAACACGCGCCCACTTACTCTGCGGCGCAGGCGTTCCACGCTCTAACCGACGGCCATTTCAAATACATTTGGCGGCCCGTGACCGGCGCGGAACAATTGTTCGACTTGGAGAAGGACCCGCGGGAGGAACATGACTTGTCGAAACTCCCGGTGGTGGAACCCTGGCGCGCCCGGATGGTCAGGGAATTGGTGCAACGCCCCGAAGGGTTTTCCGATGGCAAGATCCTGATTCCCGGTAGGCCGTATCGTGCGGTGCAGGATGGAGCGCCAAACAATAAGTAAGTGCCGGTGAGGGAAACCCGGCATGGAAGTCGATGGAGCTGCCCGCGCCGCAGACTCAAGTGCAACCGGGGCGAAAATCACTGGCTGGGTTAGAGTTTTTATCAGAACTTCAAACATTGCGCTTCCATTAGCCGCCGGACGCCGCCATCTTGCGCGCCGGTGCCCGGACTCGTGACATCCTTGCTTGCTGTGTGGCTCTGCCAGTCACGGGATCGTCGCGCCATCATTCCACTTGAAGCCGATGTCACACCCCATTCCGGCGGGTTGATCAAGGCGAAGTTGCCAAAGAAAGAACCAATTCGATGAGAAAGCAAACGACGGGAAAATGTTATATCGCCTTGTGCTTGTTGGTTCCGCTGACAATGGTGCCGTCGCAGGCGGCCGCGCCGATCGAGGCCAAGACCGAGCGCGAGGCGGCGGCAAAGGCCGAGCAGTCCGCCGATTGGGACGCCGCCCTGTTGCACTACGAGAACGTCTACGACTCGACCCCTTGCACGCCGGAGCAATACGTGGAACTGCGGCGCAAGTTCGCGGAACTGCGGCCCAAGGTCAAACCGAACGACGATCCGGCCAAGGCCGTGGTGTATCATGTCCGCTCGTTCGCGTTCCGCACGCTACAGGTCGGTGAACGCAAGAATACCTACAACGACAAGCAACTCCAGGATGTCAAGAACGTCGACAAGCCGTGGGCCGACGAGGTGTGGAAAGCCAGCATGGGCCAATGCCGCCTGGACTGCAAAACGAGCATCATCGACAAGCCGCTGACCAAGTTCGGCGGGTTTCCCGCGCCGGATGACTGCACCCCGTATTTCGACAACATGCAACCGGGCGAGGCCGATCACGTGGCGGTTTACACGTTGTCGCAGCAGGGGTTCGCCTGCAATTGTTGGGGTGGAACCGTCGGTGCCGTCTGCAAGGGCGCGACCTACTCCGGCTTCAACGACGCCGGCGACGGCGGCACCTGCGGTAGCGCCGAGATTCAGGTGCACGAGTGGATCCACGCGCTGGAAATGACGCTCAAGTGGCACCAGTTGTACCCCGACGCCATTTTCCCCAATCCCGACGCCGGCGAGAACTGTGGCCCGAAGTGCTGGCAGCCCAAGCCCGACGCGGGTGGCCTGTACAACTGGTACCGCCACATCCTCTCGGTGCATCTGACGCGCAAGATGTGGCGCGAACTAACACTCAACAGGCCGGGCGACGGCACTTGGCTGGCACTGCGGCAATTCTGCCCCAAGTTCGCGACACTCGGCCCGTTTGACGGCAACGGCAAGGACAAGAACGGATTGGACACGGCCTTCATCGACGAGACGAAGTTCAGCCCGGCGCCGGGCCAGAACACCGGCGGCCAGACGTGGCGCGCCGCGGACCGTTCGGGCTTATTCCTGAACCTGGCCGGAGTCTACTACCCGGTCGAACGTCGGGTGGCCTACGCCGCAGTGATTGCCCGCTCGCGCGAGGCGCGGGCAGCACAGGTCCACATCGGCGCCGGCTCCGCCTGCAAGAAGGCCTGGCTCAACGGCAAACCGATCGACACCGCGCCGGACTGGCGCGGCGGCAAGGTCGATGTGCAGCTCGTCAAGGGCGACAACCTGTTCGTCATCAAGGTCGCCAACTCCGGTGCCAAGGATTGGAGCGATTGGGCTGTCAATCTGCGTCTCGCCGATGCCGGCGACAAACCGTTAGACGACATCGAGTATGCGCTGCCGGGCGGAAAGTGACCATTTCGGGCAGGCTGCCCGTTAAGACAAACTCCGGCCCGGAACGTGCCCCCACGGCGGGCGCCTGAATTTCTTCGTTTTTGGCTTGTGCCGGACGTGTGAAAAGTGGTTTCCATGTCCGAACCCTGGCAGTCAAATGGCGGCTGCCTGGCTGGATCGTTGCAATAAGCCAACACAACCAACCAGATCGGGAAATGACGTTTGAAAGGAACCAATCATGAAAAGGCACACAAACACGATGGTTTCAATGTTGTTAGTCATGTTCGGCCTGTCGGCACGGACGCAGGCGTTCGTTGAATATTGGCAGGGAGCGGACACCAACTGGGGCACGATCGGCAATTGGTGGACCGCCGGCCCCGGCGGCCCCAACGGGTCCTTGCCGGCCACGACCGACAATACGTGGGTGCGATCGGGAACCGCCACCGTCAACGCGGGCGACAGTTTCACGGTGAATTCGCTTTGGGCTCAGGGCGCGATCACCCTCAAGGACGGCGGCTACCTGGAGATAACCGGGGCTACGGATTCTGGGAATCCAGGTTATGCGGCCACCTACCTCAATGGCTCAACCTTCACCCAGGACGGCGGCACCTTCATCACCAGCTCTCTCGCCAACGGCAATGGCACCTATCGGGTTACCGGCGGCACTGCCACCCTCGGCGGCATTTGGATCTACTGGGGCTTCGGGACGATGGATGTAGGCGGCACGGCTAACATTACTATCACCGGCGTCCTTTCCTGCGAAGCGGGCTTCATTACGCTGCGCGGCCATCAAGCTTCCGTGTCGGCGTCGAATTTGCCCAATTTCGGTTCTAACAACGGAGCCGGCAGCGTCTTCAAGGCGGTGCTGGACAGCGATAGCGGCTTCAGCACGCTGAATCTGACCAACAACATGATTATCGATCCGCGGGCGACGTTTGCCCTGGAACTGGCCAGTGGCTTCACCCCGAGCGCGGGCATGAGTTGGACGATCATTCGTACCGGCATGGGCATCACTCACACCTTCTCCAACTTGCCCGAAGGTGGCGTGATTACGGCAGGCGGTGTCGCATTCACTGCCAGCTATGCCGGCGGCAACCTCGTTCTAACAAATACGGCGGCGGCGGACTACACCGCGTGGGCCAATCAAAACAACGTGGCCGGCACGATCGACGAGGATTCGGACAATGATGGCGTGCCCAACGGCATCGAATATTTCATGGGTCAGCCCGGCACGGGCTTCACTGCCAATCCCGGCCTCGATGGCGGCCACAAAATCTCATGGGCCAAGGGCACTGGCTACACCGGGGTCTATGGCATCAACTATTTCGTGCAAACATCCTCCAATCTCAAAGACTGGGCGGACGTGCCGGAGGCCGATGTCACCATCGGCAGCACCTTGCAATATACCTTGACCGGTGCCGGTCCCAGGTTTGTCCGGCTCAAAGTCACGGGTCCTTGAAATCGCTTCGAGCCTCCGATTCTAACGAAAACGAGTGGCGACCCCGCGCGGGATGCCACTCTTTTTCAGCGGCATCTTCCAGGGCGGCGCGACCACCACCGATGATCCATCACCTGCCAACTAACAAAATCCATGAGCCCCGTCATTCCCAGGCAACCGCAACAATATGTGATTCAATGACGGCCAATTCCACATGAACACCATTATGACAACCATAGCCTTTTCACGCCCATTTTTAATCCTTGGCATGACGGCCGCCCTTTGCACCGTGTCGTTCGCCGCTGAGGCAGCGGCGCCGGTGAGCCTCATTCCCCAGCCGGCGAAGCTGCAACTTGCCCCCGGCACCTTCGTCCTCAAGCCCGGCAGCCTGATCGCAAGTGATGGCCAGGCCCGCCCGAGCGCCGACTATCTGGCCGAGACCCTAGTGCGCTTGACCGGCTTTGCGGTTCCGGTGCGAGCGGCCGATTCGCCCGCCGGTGCCGGCACCATCCGCTTGACGATCAAGCCGGGGTTGGCCTCACAACTGGGCGACGAAGGCTATCAACTGGTCGTCACGCCGCAGCAGGTGTTGCTTTCCGCGCCAACCGACACCGGGCTGTTCTACGGCTGCCAGACGCTGCGACAGTTGTTGCCCGCGCCCAGTGCCGCAGAGGCAGCCGACGCCACACGGTCGTGGTCGCTGCCGTGCTTGCAGATCGAAGACCGGCCGCGGTTCCAGTGGCGCGGCCTGATGCTCGACCCGGCCCGCTTTTTCCTCAGCCAGAAGTTTCTCAAGCGCTACGTCGACCTGATGGCCCTCTACAAAATGAACCGCCTGCACCTCCACCTGACCGACACCGAGGGCTGGACCGTCGAGATCAAGAAATACCCGGCGCTAACCGATATCCCGCGGTGGCCGATGAAGCTAACCGATCGTGTGCGGAGTTACTATCGACAGGACGACCTGCGCGAGTTGGTGGCCTACGCGGCGGCGCGGCACGTGATGATCATCCCGGAAATCGAGATGCCCAGCCACAACGCGGTCCCGGCGATGGCCTATCGCGAGCAGGTCTTGTGCCCTAACAACCCATACCGCTCCGGCGAGAAGCCGTGGGACAACAACGAGTCGTTCAAATGGATGGAGCCGTGCCTGGCCAGCCCGCAAGCGCTGGCGTTTTACCAGGACATTCTCAAGGAAGTGATCGCCATCTTCCCCTCGCCGTACATCCATCTGGGCGGCGACGAATACTTCGGACTCGCCTGGGAGCAGTGCCCCGACTGCAAGCAGGCGCTGGAGGCGGAGAAGCTGCGTGCGACGGACGACGGTCGCGCGCAGCCGCTGTTCGCCGGCTGCCAGGGGAGCAAGCAGAAGTATCTTCTATACCGCTGGTGGATGACCAAGATGTGCGATTTCGTCCGCGCCCAGGGACGCAAGCCGGTGCTGTGGGACGACCTGGCTTGGCGAGGCGCGTTTCCTAAGGATGCCGCGATCATGCAGTGGCATTACCTCGACGGCTACGATTACTGGCAGTTGATCAAAACCCCCGAGAACCCCGCCGCCGAGGCGGCACTGGCCGGACGCGACGCGATCGTGGCCCCGTTCAGCCATCTCTACTTCGACCTCGGCTCAACGGTCGAAGCGGTCTATAAGCTCGAGTGTGTGCCGCCCAACCTGCCTGCCGACAGACAGCAGCACATCCTCGGCCCGCACGCGCCGGTCTGGGGCCAGCCGGAGAACCACGTCGATGCCCAGGTTTTCCCGCGGCTCTATGCCCTCGCCGAGTTGGGCTGGACGCCAGCCGCCGCCCGCGATTGGGCCGATTTCAGCCAGCGGCTCGCCCAGCACTCGGCCCGCGACGCCACAATGGGCGATCCGAACGTGTTAGGCCGCTGGTCTCCTGCCGAGATGCTCCCGCAGGAGCAACGTGCGCTGCTTCGCTGGAACGCCACGCGGCAAGTGACCGAGCCCGGCACCTATCAGGTGACGCTCGACTACCAGGGCGGGCTCGACGGCGTTAACATCGAGTCGGTCGCCCTGCTAGAGGACGGTAAGGAAGTCGCCCGCGACGCACACCCCGGCTGGAGCGGAGCACGCAAGACCGACATCGTCTACACGCTCAAGCTCAAGCAGGTCAAGCCGACCTCGGCCTACAGCGTGGAGGCCAAGCTCTGGTGCCCGCAGGGCGGCAAGGATTCGTCGGGCATCGTCTCGATGCGAGCGCAGCCATAAACGCTTCGGCCATAACGATAACACACAGCCTCAGACATCCTGAACTCAGCCGGATATTGGCATTCAGCCGGGAAATCATGTGAGACAATTGACTCCGGGCAGGATGCCCGGACCACGGTGGCGCGGGCATCCTGCCCGCCGCCCTTCTTCACAAGGTCTCATCCATTTTCCCCCGAGTTCAGGATGTCTGAGCCTTGGCTCCAGCCTCAACTCGCCATTTCACAAGACCGGGTCAGGATGTCCCTCATTTGATGATCACGCCGCGCAGGCGCAGGTCCTCGCCGAGTTGAGCGACGCCGAGTTCGGTTAGCCTGAGGGAATTGGTTAGACCCGCGGTGGCGAGGGCGGGCACGGTGCCGCCGCAGAGCAGCGGGGCCAGATAGATGACCGCCTCATCCACCAGGCCGGCCGCAAACAGCGCGGCGGAGAATTTTCCGCCGGCTTCCACCAGCACGCTCAGCACGCCTTGATCGCGGACGAGGGCGCGCAACATTTCTGCTAGATCGGTGCCGGGCCGCAGCAGCGTGCGCTCGCGCCAGGCGTCGGTGAATAGCGGCGCGTCCTGCGGCAGGGTATCGGGATGATTGGTGACGACGATCCGCCACGGATGGGAGCGTCCTTCCAACAACCCAGGCAGGCGCAGGGTGAGAGCGGGCCGGTCGCGGCGCAGGGTTTCGCCGCTGGTGAGGATGGCGTCGACGGTGGCGCGGAGTTGTTGGACATCGGCCCTGGCCGGCTCGCCGGTGAGCCATTGACCCTCGCCAGGCGGCCGGGTGATGCGGCCATCCAGGCTCATCGCGGTTTTCCAGATGACCCACGGCAGGCCGGTGGCTTTGACTTTGAAGAACGGGCGCAACAGGGGCTCCGCTGCGTCCGCACACACGCCGGACGTCACTTCGAGGCCGGCGTGTTGCAGGATCGCATCGGCGCGGCCGGCGTGTTGGGGGTTGCGATCCACGCTGGCGTAGACGACGCGGGCGATACCGGCGGCGATGAGGGCCTCGGTGCAGGGCGGGGTGCGGCCCTGGGTGGAGCAGGGTTCCAAGGTGAGATAGGCGGTGGCACCGCGGATGGCCTCGGCACCGTGACGACGGGCGGCATCGGTGAGTGCCTCGCACTCGGCATGAGGCTGGCCGGCCGCGCGATGCCAACCGCTACCCAAAAGGCGGCCGTGCTTCACCAGCACTGCGCCGACGGGGGGGTTGGGGGCGGTGCGACCCATCCCCTTGCGAGCCTCACCGAGCGCCAAGGTCATCCATGAAATGTCATCCGTCGCGGCCGCGTTCACCCGCGCAGCGTCGCGGAAAATCGCAGTGGCGGCAAGCCGGAAGCCGCAATCCGGGCCGTGAGCGGACATTCGGATGGCGCAATGATCACCGATTTCAGCGGGAAAGGGGGCATTTTTCCATGAATCGTCGCGGAAAATCGCCCAAGTGGCGTTCGAGTGCCGGAAGATGCTTGCGTCGGTCCGCCGGATCGGCCAATTTCCGCGGGACACAACCTTATGAACGAACGACGCGTGGTCATCACCGGCATTGGCTGCCTTTCTCCCCTTGGCAACGACTTGGCTTCCACCTGGGATGGCCTGAAGAACGGCCGCAGCGGAATTGCGCGGATCACCCAACTGGATTTAGCCCCTTACGATTGCAAGATTGCGGGAGAGGTGAAGGGATTTTCCGCGGATGAATATTTCAGAGTGCCCAAGGATGCGCGGCGGGCGGATCGCTATGTCCAGTTTGCCGTCGCGGCGGCGAAAATGGCGATGCAGGATTCCGGGGTGGATGTTTCCACGATGGATCCGCGCCGCTTCGGGGTGATGGTCGGCAGCGGCATTGGCGGCTTGGCCACCTTGGAGCGGGAGCACGCGGTGCTGATGGCCAAGGGGCCGAAACGGGTTTCGCCGTTCACCATTCCGATGATGATCTCCAACATCGCCAGCGGCATCATTTCCATCGAACACGGCCTGCTCGGGCCTAACATGTGCATCGTCACCGCCTGCGCCACCTCCAATCACAACATCGGCGAGGCCTGGCGCATCATCAAGTTCGGCGATGCCGATGCCTTTTTGTGCGGCGGCGCGGAGGCCACCATCCTCGGCATGGGGCTGGCCGGCTTCGGCAACATGAAGGCGCTGAGTACCCGCAATGACGAACCCGAGCGCGCCTGTCGTCCGTTCGACAAGGACCGCGACGGCTTCGTCATGGGCGAGGGTGCCGGCATCTTCGTCATCGAGGAACTGGAACACGCCCGCAAGCGCGGCGCCAGGATCTACGCCGAACTCATCGGCTACGGCATCAGTGCGGATGCCTATCACCTCAGCGCCCCCTCGCCAGACGGCAGCGGTCCGGCTTATGCCATCGAAATGGCCCTTGGTCACGGCAAGATCAATCCGGAGCAGGTCGATTACCTCAACGCCCACGCCACCTCCACCGGTCTGGGCGACATCGCGGAAACCAAGGCGATCAAGCTGGCCTTCGGCGAATATGCCAACAACGGCCTGATGGTTAGCTCGACCAAGTCGATGACCGGGCACATGTTAGGGGCGGCCGGCGGCATCGAGTTGATTGCCAGCGTGATGGCGATTCATGACGGGGTGATTCCGCCCACCATCAATCTGGAGAACCAAGACCCCGAGTGTGATCTGGACTGCGTGCCGAACGTCGCCCGCGAGCTGCCGGTGAAAGTGGCCATCAGCAACAGCTTCGGCTTCGGCGGCCACAACGCGTCGGTTCTGGTCCGCCGCTTCGAGTAAGCCGGCCATGGAAGATCCGCTCTATCGCCATGCCTGCGAGGTTTGCTTTCGTGATACCGATGCGAGCGGATGGATGCATTTCAGCAACATTTTCAATCATGTGGAAATCGCCGAGCACGCGTTCCTGCGCTCGCGGAACCTGTTGGTTTTTGATAGAAGCAGGGGCGGTTGGCCGCGGGTGAAAGTGTCCTGCGATTACAAGCGTCCGTTGCGCTGCGGCGATCGGATCGAAATCCAACTCGCCATCGCCGCGGTGGGAGCCTCCTCGGTGAGTTGGAAATTCGAGGTCGTCAATGCCGCCGGCGAACTTGCCGCGGCGGGCGGCATCACCACCGTGCGGGTGAATCATCTGGGCCGGCCCCAGCCACTCGATGCCACCGAGCGGGAACAACTCGAGGAGCGCCGGCTTTAGCCGGCATCCGACCATCCACCTTGATCTAACATCTATCAGGCCGGCCGAAGCCGGCGCTCCTTGCCTAACATGGACCATCCATCCGAGATAACAGGCCGCATTGTGCTGGTTCCCACACCCATCGGCAACCTTGGCGACATCACGCTGCGTGCCCTGGAAATCCTCCGCACGGCGGATCGCATCGCCTGTGAGGACACCCGTCATTCCGCGCCGCTGCTGGCCCATCACGGAATTACCGGCAAGCCGCTCATTTCCCTTCACGAGCACAACGAGGCACGCCGGGCGCCGGAATTGATCGCCGCCGCCCGCGCCGGTGAAACCATTGCCGTCATCAGTGATGCCGGCATGCCGGGTATTTCGGATCCTGGCTATCGGATCGTCCAGGGCTGCATCGAGACCGGCACGCCCATCGAGGTGCTGCCCGGCCCGTCGGCAGTTATCACCGCGCTCATCGGTTCGGGCTTTCCCTGCCACGCGTTTCGTTTCGGCGGCTTCCTCTCGGTGAAGTCCGGCAAACGCCGCAGCGCGCTCGCCGCCGCCCTGGCCTCCGGCGAAACCCATATCTTCTTCGAGTCACCTCACCGCATCATTTCCACCCTGGAAATCCTAACAGACCTGGATCCCGCCGCCCGCACCTGTGTCGCCCGCGAGCTAACAAAAAAATTCGAGACCTATCACCGCGGCACCGCCGCCGCGGTGCTGGCCCACTTTCAAGCGCATCCGCCCAAGGGGGAGATCGTGCTGCTGGTGCATCAGGGAAACGGACCGAACGCAGAATGTGCTTGCTCTCACGAACAAGACCGACCATTGGAGCCATGAACGATACCGAAGGCCGGCCCGAGCGTCGCCCGCGCTACAGCGGCAGGAATCCGCGGGGTTTCGCGCGGAAATACAAGGAACGCGATCCCGATCGCTATCCGGAAACGGTGGCCAAGGTGCTCGCCGCGGGCAAGACCCCGGCCGGTTCGCACGTGCCGATTCTGGTGGACGCCTGCCTCGCGGCGCTGGACTTGCGGGCGGGCTGCATCGGCGTCGACGCCACGCTTGGCTACGGCGGGCATGCGGCGGGAATTCTCAAGAAGATCACTCCCGGCGGAAAATTGTTAGGCCTGGATGTCGATGCGGTGGAGTTGGTGAAAACCACGACACGCATGCGGGCGTCCGGTCATGACACAAGCGTGTTTGAAGCGGTGCGATCCAACTATGCCGGCATCGCCAACGTGCTGGCGACGCGCGGGCTCGACGGCGTGGATTTTGTGTTTGCCGATCTGGGCTGTTCTTCGATGCAGTTGGATGATCCGGCGCGGGGCTTCAGTTTCAAGACCGCCGGTCCGCTTGACATGCGGATGAATCCAACCCGCGGCCTGACCGCCGCGGCGTGGTTGGCAAAGGTTTCAGCTAACAAGTTGGAACTCGCGCTGCACGAGCATGCCGATGAGCCGCAGGCGGCGGTCCTGGCGGCGGCGCTGGCCGGGCGGGATTTTTCCAACACGCTGGCATTGGCGGAGGCGGTGCGGAAGACCGTCAGGGCAATTCACCAAGAGGCGGTGGAACTGACGGTGCGGCGGGTGTTTCAGGCTGTTAGAATCGCCGTGAACGAGGAATTCTCCGCGTTGGAGGCGTTGCTGCGGGTGTTGCCGGATTGTCTGAACCCCGGCGGGCGGGCGGTTTTTCTAACATTTCACTCGGGCGAGGACCGGCGGGTCAAGAAGGCGTTTCAAGCGGGCCTGCGCGGCGGCTGTTACGCCCGCGTCAGTGACAGCGTCATCACCGCCGGGCCGGAAGAACGCCGGCTCAATCCGCGGAGCAACTCCGCCAAACTGCGTTGGGCGGTCAAGGCCTCGACCTGTCAGTAGAACTGGTCCCACAACAGTTTGGCGGTTAGAGCGAAGACGACGATGAGGAACACCACGCGCACAAAGGGCGCGCCGTGCTTGAGCACCAGGCCGGAACCAAGCCGCGCGCCGATGAGTTGGCCCACAATCATCACCATTGCGACCTTGAACACTACGCTTCCGGCCAATAGGAACACCAGCAGCGAGGCAAGGTTGCTCGTTAGATTCACGACCTTGGTATAGGCGGTGGCGCGAGTCAGTTCAAACCCTCGCAGGCTGAGCAGGGCGATGGTCCAGAATGACCCGGTGCCGGGGCCGAAAAAGCCATCGTAAAAACCGAGCAGGCAGCCGCCAAGGATTGCGAAGGTGTCGGCGGACAGCCTGGCGGCGGATCGATGCAGCCCGAGTCGCGGGCTCAGCAGGGCATAAACGGCCACGGCCATCAGCAGCCACGGCACGATCATCTTGAGCAACTCCTTGCTGAGTGAGCTCACGGCCCATGCGCCGAGCGCGGCAAACACAAAGGTCACCAGAATGGCGAGCCGCAGCTCCCGCCAATCGATCCAACCGGCCCTTGCAAAACGCGTGACGGCCAGCATGGTGCCGCAGGCGGATTGCATTTTGTTGGTGCCCAGCGCCCACTGCACGGGCAAGCCGGCCCACAGCAGCGCAGGCACGGTGATAAGTCCGCCGCCACCGGCAATGGCATCGACGAAACCGGCCGCCAGTCCGGCGACTAACAAGAGCGAGAGCAGCATCGGCGTGAGTTGGCCAGCAAGTGCGGCAATTGGCAAGCTTTGTGTGCACCCACGGGTACGGGTGCCCACCAAGCCGCGCCACTCGAAGATTGCCCATTGATCGACACCCCTCCGCAGGCTACAAACCCGCGTGATCTTCGAGCAACTGCGAGTGTGGATGGATCCCGTGAAACGTCCCGGTCCGGAGGCGATGGCAGTGGACGAGTGGCTGTTGGAAACGGCGACAGCCCCGGTATTGCGGGTCTATCGCTGGCTCGGTGATTGGGCAACGGTGGGCTATTTTGGCGATTTGTTGCAGGCACAGCACACGCTTCCCGGCGTCGAGTGGGTGCGGCGCTGGACCGGTGGTGGCGTGGTCGATCACCGCTCGGATTGGACTTATACGGTGGTGGCGCCGAACGGCGAACCGCTGGCGAAGTGGCGCGGGGCGGAGAGTTATCGGCGGATTCATTGCGTGCTGGTGGAGGCACTGCGGGCCGAACGTGGCGGAGTTCGCATGAGCGCGGGCGAGGAACAGACCGGCACCGCGCTCTGCTTTGAAAACCCGGTCAACCACGATCTGGTGGACGACGATGGGCGCAAACTCGCCGGGGCCGGCCAACGACGGACGCGGCAGGGCTTGTTGCATCAAGGGTCGGTGGCGGCAGCCTGCAACGAGGCGGTTTCCCGAACCCGCGCCGAGGCCTTGGCCTCCGGGCTCGCCGCTGCCTGGGAGGTTCATGATTTCCAAGCACCGGAGGCGGTCATTTCGCGCTTGGCCCGGGAGCGGTACGCAAACCCTGCTTGGACCGGGCGCCGCTGACGGGACGTTTCTAACGGCTAGATCGGCAGGGTGGGGGACTTTAGTCCGAACTCCGAAGTTTGATTCAAAATATCGGTTAGATCAACCACAGATTACACGGATTTCACAGATTGAAATTGGTTCCATTTGCAACTTCTCCGAAGTTACAAATGGTGCGGAAATCCATACCAGAAAATCCGTGAAATCCGTGTAATC
>Ga0073936_10007068_pt1 | contig 14587 bp, 6 predicted proteins | sample AliMusrvi5mmetaG_FD_87041 | JGI IMG/M metagenome (GOLD analysis project Ga0073936, IMG submission 87041) | Freshwater lake bacterial and archeal communities from Alinen Mustajarvi, Finland, to study Microbial Dark Matter (Phase II) - Alinen... | ecosystem: Environmental > Aquatic > Freshwater >... | reverse complement strand
TGGATGTCGAAGGTGGAATACAGGGCCTTGAACGGCTCACAGGGACCCGGGGCATACAGATCATCACCGACCCGAATCCCGTTGAGGCGCACTTCGTATGAATTGCAACCGGTACCGGTTGCAGCCACATAGAGTCGCGCGCTTTCGATTTTTATGCCGGGCGGCAATAAAAATTCCCTACGTGCATAATTTACGGAAAACTTCGGTGCCTTCAGCCATGCGGCGGGCCATGACTCCAGATCGAAAAACCCTGTTTCACAGGTTGACGGGGAACTCCAAGGTGACTCCTTTCCGAGTTGGTCCCACATCTTTATTTTCCAATAATACCGTGTTTGTTGTTTGAGTTTATTGGGAATGCCTATGCCATTTTGTTCATCGGAAACTACTTTTCCGCTATCCCAGAAATCACCCTGATCGCGGGACAACTTTTCGGGACTGCTGGCAATTACTAGACGGTAAGCACCTTGGCGAACGTTACGCCGAGTGGAATGCAGAACCCAGCTAAAATGAGGGTACGGCGTATCAAGCCCCAGGGGCGCCTCCTTGTTTTCGCATCGTAGCCCGTCGATGGACAGGGTGGCGTCGATTGCTTTTTCGGCCCAGACTATGACCAGAGCCATGAGGCCAATAATCATCAAAGAAATTATATATCGCATGGGTTTTGTCATGGGGATTAGCCTGTATTTAATTAAGGGAACATATTCGATACGGATTACTCCTGATGTGAATTTACTTGGCCGGCAGTGAAACCGCCGTTTGCAAGCTCACCGGCCCGAGCAGGCCCGATTCCAATAGCGGGGTATCGCGGTTATAGAACTTCCAGGTCGTGAAGGTGTAGCGTCCCTTCTGCGGACGCGGCCCACCCGTCCACACCCAATCCGGAATATGTTTAAGCGACTGCCCGGTTGCATCGTTGCATCTGGTGTATGGGGGATTCCATTCACAGTCGTCCGGCTGCTGCTCGTCACCCACCATTCGATTGACCCAAAGGTTGGTCACCTTGATCTCCACTCGGTTGCTCCCCGGCTTTAGCAGGCCGGTAACATTCAAGCGGAAGGGCGGTTTCCATAAAATACCGGCTGACTGGCCGTTGATCGTTACCTCAGCCAGATTCTTGACCTTCCCGAGATCAAGGTAGTTGACAAAGTTGGAGCCCAACCGATCCTTCGGCACGTCGAACTCGCGTCGATAAGTAGCGGTCCCGGAGAAGTAGCGGATACCGGCATCGGCGTTTGTTGACCAGGAACCCGTTTCCATCTGCGACTCGGCAGGTGCCCCCCAACCGGCCGGGAACTTCACCTGCCACGCGCCGGTAAACGTGATCGGCGTCGGCACGTCGCGCACCTTGGCTTTCAACGTGCGCCCGGAAGCCAGCTTTAACTCGTAAGTGCCCGGCTGGTCAGCCTCAATCCCGACCGCTTTACCTCGTCGCCAGACAAGTTCCCCTGGAGCGGCCTGACCATCGTGGGTGACGGACTGAACCGCGTTGGCCTTGCCAGAGCGGAAAACGACGAACATCGAACCGAACGGGGTGAACTTTAGCGGCATGACCGTGCGGCCCGCTTCCCTCCGCCAGACCGACGACGCCGATATCTTGCCCGTCTCCGGATTCCATATCTCGGGAATTTTATCCCCGATCCGGAAGGTTAACTCCGCGTCCATCGGCTCGGCCACCTGGCTGGCGACGAAATAGATATCACGCCCCCCCTCACGGCGATGGATCCAGGCCACAGCCGCCTCGTTTGAACGTGGTGCACAAAGGGTATTGTCGAGGCCACACAAGACCTGAGCGGGGCCGCCGGCGGTGCGGGTCTGAACATCGGGCTCCACCTGCATATCCCGTAGTACCCCGCGCAGTTCCTCCGACCACTCGCGGGTAAAGACGGGACGGTCGTAGTATTGGGGCTCCGGACGGTGCTCCATCACCCAGTGATATTCGGGATCAGGTATCTCCTTGCCAGTGGGTATCCAGCGCAACCATCCTTGGCCACAGCGGTTCTCTTTGACCGTCTTGCCGTCACACGCACCCCAGAGTTCAGCCGTCAGCGCTTCCACCTCCCGGTCACAGGCCGGGTAGTCCTGCAATCCGGCAGCATGGGTCGGACGATCAGAGCAGATCACAGTCCCACCCGCCTTGACCAAGGCAAGGACTTTGCGCAGGAACTCGGGACTCGCCCCGCCAGCCATCGGCGGCAAGAGCAGGACCCGATAGCCGGCATCCGAATGCGGCAGGACGAAACGACCGTCCTTGACCTTGGCCTGCATCAATGTCTCTTCCGAGCAGGAATCATAGTTGTAAAGTTTGTGAAGCCCCGTGGGCATGGTGTCTCTCCAATTCAGCGAGGGGAAAATACAGAGGATATCTGCGACCGAATGGCCTTGCTGCAACATGAACTGGCAACGCGAGATGTAATCCACCCACACCCGGCCCGGCTCCCACCAGGTCTGGCCGGGAATAAACATGGTGCCCCAGAATCCCATGGGCATGCCCGGCTTCACCTTGTCGCCCCACGGCTGAAGGGCTGTGCCATGCAGGGTCATCTTGTTGACGCCGTGGCAGAACGCCAAATCACCGATGCGCTTGATGGCGTAGGGATCGATGGACCACGCCCCGTCACTCCATCGCCCGGTGAACGATTCCGCTCCCACCATTTTCCGGCCATAGGTGGTGGCGGCGCTGGCAGCCCATCGGAGGGTTTCTATGCCGTCGCCACTCGGCCAAAACTCGCCCATCGGACGAGCCGTCCGTCCGTCGCAACGAACCGGATCGAACGGGCCGTGATAGCCCTCGGTCATGAACGTCATGCCGTGCTTGGCACAGACATCGGTAAGATAGCTGAAAAAGTTGTCGGCAAAGAGGTCTGTTTGGGTCAGGGCTAGATCGTATTGGAAACGTGCACCCAGCCCCTTCGCGCCAAGCTGTGGTCCGCCTTTGTAGCCGACCAGCCAAGGCACCGGGTCATAGCCGCGTCGGGCTTGAAACTCTTTACGGAAATTGGCCGACCACTCGGGGTTGCCGACCTCCCAGCTGTCCGCTTCCATGCCCAAAATGCTTTTGCCTGCAAGGCGCGGTGAATCTTTGATGAAGCGGCCGACCATGCCGTCGAACATGGCCTGGTTCGCCTCGCGACTGAGCTTGTCGCATTCAAGGCCGCGGCCGCCCGGCGGTGCCACGCGATTCCAAGCATTGGCATTTTTCATCCCAAACCGGCAGAGGGTCCACTCACCTTGGGGCAAGTCCCACGAGAAAGCCCTGCCTGGCATATGCGCGGTCAGCTCGACGAGCTCTCCGGCCTGCAATTCTTTCTTACCTTTGGGAAAAGCGACCACGGCCACATCATTGGCAAAATCGACTCCCCCCGGGGGCGGCAAGCTGAGCTGACCCACTGGCACGATCCGGCTGCCGACCAGTCCACGCACCGACCAACCAAAACCCTCCACCGAATCTTTGGCGGACACTTTGCCTTTGGCTGCCACATCCTGGCCCCCGGAGATGACTTGGAGGCGGTCCAGCCCGAAACAATAATCCTTTTCGCCTATCGGCCTTTTCCACAACTTGGTTGCGGTGATGCGAATGTAGCGAGCCTTGTTGCCTTTGCCGTCCACGACATACGGGTTCGTGCCGGGGTTCGGCACGTCCTCGGCCGTGCGGTCCAACAGCGGCGTAGATGTGGCAAAAGAAGGATCGGTAGCTGCCTCCACCTTGAATCGCACAGGGAATCCAAACCCCTTCAAGCCCACGTGATCGAGGGGTTGCAACACAATCCGCTCGATGGGAACCTCCTGTTTAAGATCGACCTGCACCCATTTTATTTCGTCGTGGTCCGACAGTGCGGCATGATAACCAAGTGAACTGGGCCCGGATAATGATTGTTGTAAAAGGAACGTGGATTTCGACACCGGTCCGGTGACGCTCACTTCACTGTAGGCAAGGTGTTGCACCGCCTGCTCCGGCGTGATCCACGGTCCGCCACTGTGGCACCAACCTGGACCGCATTGGGAAATCAAGGTCAACCCCAGACGATTCGCCTCCTCGGCGGCGAATTTCCAGTGCGCAAAGAACTCCGGGCTCATGCACCTCACCGGATTGGGCATCTTATGGGTAGGATTGAAGTCGGTGTCCGCGTCGCCGATGAGCATGATCATCGCGCCGGAAAAGCCGGCCCGCTTCATGGCCTCCAGATCATGGGTGATGCCTTCCTCGGTCACCAGGTCATACATCCAATCCCAGAACAATTCCGGCCGCGCCGACATCGGGGGTGACTGGAAGCCCTCACTTAACTCATCCGCAGCCCCAACACTGGTTATGCACACAGCATTCGCCAACACCATGAGCCCCATGGCCATCTTTGAAATGGGTTTCATCATTCGATTTCCTTGTTTTGTGCTTTTTTTCAAAATTATCCCTAACACCAGTAGGGTATTCATCATGCTTTGTCGGCTGATGATTAAAGGGCTTGTCTGCCATACACTAGTTTCCCGGCGCCACTGGATTAACCCAGAACTGCCGCCAGTATTTCTGATCGAGTTCGTAAGGGTTTATTGGTGACGGATTTTTCAGATCAAAGTCGGCCGGGAGAACCCCGTCCCGTTTCATTTCGCGCAGGTATTCATAACGCGGCTGGAATCCGGGCATATCAAAGCGTTTAATCTCGTTCAATCGGGCCTGGGCAGCTTGCAGGTGAACTAGAATCGCCAGATAGTCAGGATCATTAGTCGAAGTGAATACAACCGGATGGGTGATCGGGACCGGGGCGGTGGCCAGATTGATCGGGACCAGTTTGGCCGGCACGGACCCTTTCGCATAACCGCCCGCCGACTCCGCCAGCGGAGCCATGAGGACGAGCGACTTCCCGGGGCGGCTCAGGTTGAAGAGGTGATGTCGCGAGGTGCGGAAGGTCGGGCGTATAATCCCTTCGAAGTCCTCGCCGTAGGGGAGTTTGACCTTGTCACTGACAAATCGGGGGATCGTGCCGTTGGGATGACACTCGGCACAGCGGCGTTCCATGGCCTCCATGGAGGGCTTGGTTGTCGGCCAGGCGTCGGCCATCTCCCGGATCGGTTGGTTGCTGCGCCACCACCCGCCAATCTGCCCGGTGCCGTAGGCCGCGTAGGTGCCGGCGTAAGGGGTGGCGGAATCGAGCCAGCACTGGATCATGAGACGCTCGTGCTGGGTGAATTTGACACCCTGGTGTGAGCCATCAATCAACGTCATCAACGGTGCGGCACCGCTGAAGGCTTCATAGGGTGCATCGTTGCCAACCGGTTCTCCTCCCTGATTCCGTGCACCCGCCCAGCCCTGGCCAGCGGTGTCCTTGATCTGCCGGTGGAGCATCAGGTTATAGTAGGCGATCGAGTAGGTCACGCCGCGATCCCCGCACAGGTCCACGCCACCTCCCCGCTTGTCGGGGTTATGACAGGACACACACTGGCGATCAAGGATCGGCTGGATGTCGCGCGGGAAGTCGATGATTTCCGGAATCCCGCTCAACGGCTCTATCTTGCTGGGTGCACGTGTGGCGGCGATGCGGCGGCCGGCGGGAGTGGCCATCGTGCGCTCCTCATGGCAGCCGATACAGCTGACCCGTTCACCGGGCATCACCGTCATGAAGGATCTCATCTGCTTGATGGAGAGTCCGTTATCATCCATCAGGGTCAGGAACAGACTGCGTCCCGCCGGGGCTTCGAAACAGGCGGATCCGTCACTCTCCACGGGCACGGTGCCCAGGATACGGCATATGGTCCATTGCCCACCATGCGCGAGCGGGGTGCTGCCACCACCATGGTAATTCACTGGCTTGGGAAGCTGCTCCATGACAAGGAGCTTTTTGACCGAGCCCGACTTGAGCCCTTTGAGATTGCGGCCGATATAGGTATCGGTGAGAAATACGGTGCCGCTGGTTTGAGTGAGGTCGACACGCGAGGAGATCACGGGTTCGCGGGGGTGTGCGGAGATGAGCCGGGGTTCATTGACTGGCAGGGTCGGGGAAGTGTAAAGAACCTTGATCTCTCCTTGGCCCGAGATGGAGATCAAGTCCTTGCCGCGCGCGGCAAGGATCTGGTCCGGGGAAACGGGGAACGGATCGCGCAGCACACCCTTTGCCAGGATGAGGGCCTGGGAACGGTCGTCGGGCCCATTCTTGACATCGAGGATGGCGAGCCGTCCCCCATCGGCACCGTAAAGCCACTCGTTTTCGTCGCCGCAATTGTAGCCAAAATTGGCGTAGTAGTGTCCTAATGAGTCGCGGCCGTGATTGCGTTCCGCGAACAGGATCTCACCGGGGATTTCCGACAAGGCACTGCCCGGAGAGTTCGTTGCCGCGGCGAGGCCAGTGGATGGGGTCGGGCTCTGCGCGCCAACGGAAAGGGAACTCCATGGAACCATGCAAACACAGACAAAAAGCACTACATGTTGCCGTTTTATGGATGTCATCGTAAGCGGATTCCGGAAGCATCGGACTCGATAGTATAATTCTTGTCGCCACACCGTACGTTCACGAGTCGCCCGTTAAAGCCACGATTAATGCCGGGATCGCGCACGCTCAGACTTCCATCAAGTCCGGGGTGATAACCCATCAGACCGTCGATGATTGCGCCGGCAAAAGAGGATCCACAAACAATGAATGAGGCGCCTGCCCGTTCTCCAACTCGATTAATCGTCCTGCTGGTCCCAGGGATCACAAGAAATTCAATGGCTTGCCCCATGCCCCCTTCCTCAAACGCTTTTCGGAAATCCGAAAGAATATGCGCCGCTTTGCCATACTCACCCAGATCGGCCATGCCCTGGATGGTCAGCGCAGGCCAAGCGATATAACTGCCTTTGGGCCCATGGTCGGATCGATCGGAATGGGGCGCTTGCGCGTCATTCATTGACATCGCGCGCAGGAAGTGGCTGTCGGTGAGCAATTCCCGCTCAACAAACCCAATCATCTCCTGCCTGGTCTTCGCATCGAGATCCTGATTCATGGTCATAGCCAGAGTCAGGAAGTCATAGGAATGACGGCTGACGATTTTTTTGCCATCGGGATACTGGACCTGCCAAACCCCTTCGCCGGGCACATAGAGTTGTTTCACCTTGGTCGCCAGATCGGTGGCCTTCCGCTGGAGTGCCTCGGCGACGCCAGGAGTGCCAAACTGTTTTTCATAACCGGCCATGGTCCGGAGTGTCCACACGACCTGGGCGTTCATAGCCGGCGCCATGTATTTATAGTCGGGGTTACATTCAAAGAAGGACCAACAATTCCCGCCAAAATCCACCAGTCCATGTGTGGCATTAAACCGCTTTTCCCAGTTGCTGGCGAGACGACGGAGATGATCCAGCACCGCCTGATCTTTGATCTTGGTCTGGAGATACGCCGTGTCACGTGTCACCCGGATGTAGCTGTCCACAAACTTAAAAATCGAATAGTCATTCACCGCATACCAATGCCCCGACGGATTGCCGTCGAATTTAACAGCGTTGCAATTATTTTGATCCACCGCCAGCCACTGGGCGATGATTTGCTTCATTCCCTCGGGATCCAACATCGCATAGAGGTCCGAGATCAACGAAAAGTCCCAAAAATAGGTGCGCCAGTTCGCCCATTGGTTATTAGTGCCGAAGAACCGCTTCACCTGCGGATAGACATTGTTCTGCTGCATTTCCAGCATGCTCACGATCGAGAGGTAGTAAATCTCATAAAGCCCACGATCCTCGGTTTCAAAGGTGGGAAGATGCCCGGAGTAACTTGGGTTGCCGGGCGTAAATACATCTTTCCAGCGCTTCTCCCAGTCGGTCTTGCACTTGGCAAATGCCTCCGTGAAGCCGGCTTCATCCAGGCGACTCAATGAGGAGGGTCCCGTTTCCATGGCATACCCCAGCTCGACGCGTTCGCCCGGAGCCAGCTTCAGCGTCCAGATAACTCGACTGCCAATCACCTTTTCCGGTGTCCGGGTGAATGTGTAATCCCACATACCGACAACACGGATCCGATTGACCGGGTCCCGAACGCCGTCTCCGGCGGATGGAAGATGCAAGCTCAGCGGCACGACCTGCTCCGTCGTTGTCTGGTTAGCCACGGTAAGCTTCACTAGAACGCCAGGGCGTTCAAACGCCATTCGGATCGTGCTCGTGAAACCGATCCCTTCGACATCCGCTCGAGAGACGATCTGGTAAGGAAACCATTGCGTCGTCTCGCTGGCCAGAAGTTGATCTCCCAGTTGCCACATTCCCGTCGTTGCCGTGTATTTGAAATCGTGTAGCCACTCGGGCTTGAATGCCCCGATGATTTTGGAGGATTTGAGCCCACCCCGGAAATTTCCGATCATGGGATAACAGGTCAGCGTCCGCGTGGGCACAATCTGCGCGGCCAATGCATCCAGGGATGGGATTCCGGACAACTGCTTTTTTTCCTCCAGGGTCGCCCGAACCGAATCGATTAAAAAGCCGTCGATCATATCGCGCGTATCACCCTGTTTATCCACCAACTTCTCACAACCAACGGTGCGGAATGCGATCCGGTGTTTTCCCGGTTCCAGATCAACGGCCGGCAGGACGACTTCCACCCACTTCATTTGATCGGTGAATCGCGTCTCCTCCGGTTTCCAGTAGTCGCAGTAACGTCGGGTGCCAACGGGTTTGTCGTCGATAAATACGCCCACTTCCCCCCCCACAATGCGAGATGCGGCCAGGGCAAAGGAAACCGCTAATTTACCGGGCTTCTTGACCTCGACTTCCTGACTGGCTTCGAATGGTTCACCGGCACGCATGGTGAGGCATTGAAACCCTGAAAATGGGAATAGCCGCAAATGGTTGACCAACAAAGAGGAACCCTTAATGTCCCAATCCGCGGGCTTACCACCTGCCCACGACAAATTATCCGTTAAGGGAGATTCAAAACTCCCATTGCGAATGAGATCTTTCACCGTCTCGCACACATCACGCTTTGCCCCGGCCGCGCACTCTGCCGTTTCCGTTGCGGCAAACACGGGGCTTCCTGACCCTGCTATTGCCGCTGCAATCATCATTTGCACGCCTACCACGACGGACCTTACATACCCCATTTTCATAGACGTCACTCCATTGAATTACAACATTTTGGATAGTCAGGGCATACTGATCCCGTTCCACTCCTCACGGAGCGATCACCTCGAACTCTGCCAACCCGACGTTCGGCCCAACGCCGCCCTTCACCTGGAACTTTACCCAGGTGATATCTTTCTTCATGAACGACACCTCCTTGGCTGAACCATCAGTCGGAATGCCGCTCACTTCGATCTCACTGCCATCACTGAAACTCAACACCCCACCCTGTGCGTTGTCTTTGTCATTCGACCTGTCATACAGAATGACCTTATTGATCGCCACACTCTTTGGCCACTCCAGCCTGATCCAGGGATTCTGCTCGCCCTTGGACGCCCAGTCACTTCCGGCATTTTCTCCCTCCACCGCGCAGGAAGCAGCGTATGCCGCACTGAACTGACTTGAGGCTGAAACAGTCGCACCATCGGCAATATTCCTAATTCCTGAAGGCATTATCACCTCAACAGGACCGCCAGCCTCCGAAAGATTGCCCGATACATCATAGGCCTTCACCGTATAAGTATATTTTATTCCCGGAACCACAGCCGTATCCAGCCAGCTGCAGAACACTTCGGCCACATCCGTAATCTGGGAACCGTCTCGATAAACCCTGTATCCCTTCACGGCAAAGTTATCAACTGCCGGTTCCCAGGACAGAGTCACCTTGCTGAAATGCAAAGCCCGCCCGCACACCACCGGCACCGAGGGCGCAACGTTGTCGGCAAGCACAGCGCCCACAGCCTGGACTGGCGCCGTGCAAGCACTCTTCCTGCCCGCGTTCACCGCCCGCACCGCGTAATAGTAAGGCCGACTCAATCCGCTCTTTACGGCCAGATCATAATAATGGTTAACACTCACCGAAGCCACATAGCTCCCCGTGCCCGGCTTGAACGTGCTGTTCGTGCCACGGAACAATTCGTAACAAGCCGCACCCGGCTGCTCAGCCCAGGCAACCTGGCATCCGTTCTTATCGAAACCGGCCGCCAGCCCGCTCACCATCTGTGGCACCACCCCGCGAGTCAGGCGCACGGTCTTGAAACCAAACGCAAGAATCCTAAAAGAAATAGTCTTCTTGCGACTGAGCGAAAGCCGCTCTTTATCATTTTCAACCAGGTCGGTTTCCAGTACAGACTCAGGAGCAAACCAGCTCAAATCGACTTTGACGGACGTCGCTTTCCCGCTGATCTCATTGAAACGCAGTATGACCCCTTCACCATTGGCTTCCGCCAGCTTTGCGGCAGTCAGCACCACGTTATCTTTGTTGATACGAACAAACTGCCCCTTGGCCTCCGGGAATCCATTGCCCTTCTGTGCTGCCGGAATGACTGCCACTTTGAACGGACTGGCAACTTCGGCTCCGAACGTTTCTGCATTTCCTTTCTGCCAGCTTCCACCCGCGTGCCCTCGCAGCGAGTACTGAAAAGTCGCCCGCCCCGGCTGTGTCTTCTGGAAATTAGTCTGCCACTCATTATTGAATGCCATACTGTAAATCCACGGCTTCGCAGTATTGTAATTCACATCCCAGGCCTGCTTGTAACAGCCCAGGTCCGGTCGGCCATACGAGACCAGCGGCGCCTGAAGTGACGCAAAGGTAACTCCCCAGTCGCGCTGATTGGATGCATCAATCCACTGGTTAACCGTATAGAACGCGGTGCTCGACGTGTAATACTGTTCACTCGTCTCATCGTTGATATTCGTGGTCACACCCGGCCTCATATCACCCGTCGGCATCTCATGCCGCAACATGAAGTTCTCAACCTTCAGCGGAAAGACAAAGTAACCCATTTCGATATTCGCGATCTGGCGCCCCTTGACTGCATCATTGACAAAATCAATGCGCGGCAGCGAATCATAAAGAATCACCTTTCGGCTCAGACTGTCCAGCCCGGTTGTCTTGCCATCCGCCGTGACGAACCCCATGACAGCCCCTGCACCCGCCGACATCGTAGCCGCTTTAACCTGGCCGGCCAGAACACCTTCCTTGTAAATCACATACTGGTTCAAGGGAAAGGGAGCCGTGCTGTCCACCATTTCCGCATTGCCGTTCTTCTTGTCCAGGATACTGGTGATATTGCCTGCGCTGTCAAAGGCAACCTTGAAATACCGGTTCTCCAGAGATGTTGCCGTGGCCACCACTGTGGCAGGGAAAACAGGATCGTCCGCGCGCGGGCTCATCAGAAACGTCTTGTAACCAAGCCCAGGCACATCTTCGGCCACAAACGCCATGGTTCCGTCACCCAGCTTCTGATACGTCACGGCCTTGCCGGAATCAACATCCTTGAGATCAAAATGCTCTGGCATATCACCAGTCTTGACCGTAACCAGATCCGAACGGCTCCATGACAGGTTGTTGTAAATCACCAGCGTCTTCCCCTTGGCCGGAATCATGGCGCTGACTGACGCCAGCGAATCTTTCAGCACCTTGGTCGAAGCAACGTCGCCGGCAATGGCCGTATTGCGCTTCCACCGCCACTGCTCATCCACCGCCGGGCGCGGCGACCCCCACGTATGCTCATCCCACAGCATGAGGTTCTCGTAAGCATTGGCCAATGTCTCGTAGGGATATTTACGATCCGGTGACGCCACGCTGGCCACCGCAGCCATGAATTCAGCCGCTGCGAGCTTGTCATGGTTGACGCGGTTCAACCCCGTCTCATAGGCCGTTGAGGCCGCGCCAAAATTCCACCAGTCCTCAATCGTCCCCTTGAATGACGGGATGGATTTACCCCAGTTGGCCGCCACATCATCAAAGAATTGGTTGTAGTTGGCATTGATGATCCGCGGGAACACGTAGCCTTTGTCATTAATGGCCTTGATATTGTCGTACACCTGACTGCTCATGGGACAGTTATCGCCATTAAAGGTAAAGTTGACCATTGCCACATCATAAGGATATCTGCCAGCACTCGCCTGATATCCTGTCAGCTTGGCTGAAATGTTGGCCATCAGGATGTCGACATCCTTGCCCAGAAATTTCAATTCATCCACACAGTAATTCCCTACCGGAGAGTTCCATACCAGCAGCTTGTTAGCCGGATTCCGGCCCTGGGCATAAAATAACTCGGGGTAAACCGTTGTCCCCCGCCAGGGGTTGTGATCACCGTTATGATGAATGGCAAAGGACTTTGCACCAGTTTCCACCAGCGCATCGATTATCCCCCAGCTCAGGGTCGGTTCATCGCGCATGATAACGCACTTGGTGGATTCCACACCTGTCTTGTCCTTGAAGAACCGCTCCGCATAGTAAGTGGAGCGCGCCAGCTCCTCGGCACCCCAGTTGTTATGCGCATTGTTGGCAAACGCCGCGCCGTATGCGAACCGCCCCTGCTCCAGCCGCCCCTTCAGCGTTTCAAACCAATCAGCATCGCGAACCTTGAGTGTCGTATCCAACTGATACACCCCTTCAACCTCCAAGCGTACCTTCGAATCATCCGGCCACCTATCCGACTTCGGCATATCGCTCAACATCACCTTATCCCAGAACCCCGGCCATTTCCTATTCTTCAGGATCTCCTGGTAATCCGTGTAACCGATATCAAGATGCGAATTGTGGCCGACATAGAGCCGCCAGTGCCGGATCTTCTGCTGGGGATAGGTCTTCGCATCAAGCGCCGAACCGTTTCCATTGGCGTTATCAAACAAAGCAAACGTCACGGCGTCTCCGTCTTTATTCAATTCGAGAACATGCACAACCTTGCTGGTCTTGCCCTCAGCCAGGCGACCCAGGGACTCCATGTAATCCGGTTTGCCCGCCACACTGATTTTCACCCAGGCATCGAATGCCGGCCCCTGCGACACATCAAACGTGAGGTCTGTCTCCGATTTCAGAGCGCCATTATCCTTGATAATCCAAGGCCGCTGCTTCACCTCCTTGATACTCCCGGAAGCGGCCTGGGCAACCGGCAGTGCGAAAGAACATGCCACACATAAAGCCAGCACTATCATTTTCGCCAGGACCATCCTGTGCGCATATTTCGCTGTTAACATCGCTCTGTCTCCTTGCCTTGAACGTGGCAAATCTTTCCCAATCTCACCCACCATATACACATAGCCTCGCCTCATCAGCAAAGGCTTCCAGCAGTTTCACATCCGTATCAAAGAAATGATCAGACGGGCACAGGATAAATCCGCCGCCCTCACCGGCGGCCTTGAAACAGCGCCTAACCTCGGCACGGGTTTGCTCCGGTGTACACTTCGTCAAGAAATGTAACTGATCAAAGCCGCCGATCATGCACACCTTGTCGCCAATCCGCCGCTTGGCTTCGGCCAGATCCGTATCACCGCCCATGTCTCGCGGGGTAAACGTCTCCATCGCATCCGGCCCCATCCCGGCTGACCAAAGACATCGAAACAGCAGACATGCCCGCGTATGATGCCGCGGTCGCCAAACGCCGCAGCCTCACGGTTGACCGCAGACACATCGCACTTCGGCCGGGCAATGTTCAACCACCCAGCGGATGGCATCCAACCCAAAGTGCTCAAAGAACGCCTGCGCATCAGCGCCACCCAAATAGGTTCGGAGGAAATGATCCATCACATGATGGGTCGTTACCGGAAGCCGGCCCGGGCATCTCCGTTCAAGCGCGGCAATCATTCGCTGTTTGGAATTCATTTTTTCCTCAGCCAGTATTGCTCAATCTCTTCCAGCGTCTTGCCCTTGGTTTCAGGAACCACGGCCGCAATAAAGATCAGGCCCACGAGACTGCACAGCGCATAGATCCAAAAAGTCTTTGCATTCCCAATGGCTTCCATCAGCATGGGGAATGTCTGGGAAACGGTATAGGTGGAGGTCCAGAGGATGAGCACCGCCAGAGACATCGCCCGTCCACGGATTTTTGTCGGGAATATTTCGGAAATAACAATCCAGACAACCGGCCCCATGGCCGACGCAAACGCGGCGGTGAACATCATAATGAACACCAGCAGCCATATTCCGCCAATGCCCTTTTCGAACATGATCCCGACGGCGGTCAGCGCAATCACCTGGACGGCCGAACCCGCAACCAGCAAAGCCTTGCGTCCAGCCTTGTCAACCAGCCAGACGGCGACAAAGGTGAACAGAAGATTCACGACGCCAATGGAAACCGTCTGCGAAAACGCGGCATCGCGCCCCGCCCCGATCGACTTGAAGATCACCGGCGCATAATACATGATCGCGTTGATACCGCAGAACTGGCATATTACGGCCATCGCCACGCCGATCACCAACGCACGGCGGTAGCCGCTGGTAAAGAGTTCCGAGAATTTGCCTTCCTCCTGATTCAAAGAGTCCTCAATCTGCCGGAGCTCCTTGTCAGCCGCCGACCTGCCGCCGACCCGGACAAGAATCGTTTCCGCCTCAGCCCGGCGCCCGACCTTCATAAGCCAGCGCGGACTCTCCGGAATCAACACCAGCAGAAACCCGAACAGGCTTGCCGGAAGCATCAACGACCCCATCATCCAGCGCCAGCCGTATGCCGTATTCCAGGCCTCATCACCCGCGCGCTGCGTGAGCATGTTGACGATAAACACAACGCGGATGCCGAC
>Ga0073936_10007065_pt1 | contig 14592 bp, 12 predicted proteins | sample AliMusrvi5mmetaG_FD_87041 | JGI IMG/M metagenome (GOLD analysis project Ga0073936, IMG submission 87041) | Freshwater lake bacterial and archeal communities from Alinen Mustajarvi, Finland, to study Microbial Dark Matter (Phase II) - Alinen... | ecosystem: Environmental > Aquatic > Freshwater >... | reverse complement strand
GCGTATCACTGAGGATATCCGGCGGCCGCTGGGGGAGCTGAAGCGCGATAGTGTCACTATTATCCGGGGGCAGAAGATCGCCTATGTCGCTGATTGCCGGGGCACGGCAGCCAATCTGAAAAAAATCATTTCCTTCGTCCGGGGAGCTGACCTCTTGTACTGCGAAGCCGCGTTTCTTGACCGCGACCGGGAAAAAGCCCTTGAGCGGGGCCACCTTACGGCAAAGCAGGCGGGCTGCGCAGCCCGCGAGGCAGGGGTTGCCAATTTGCAGGTGTTTCACTTCTCCCCGCGCTATGAAACAGCTCCCGAGCTTTTGTATGAGGAAGCGCAGGCGGCGTTCAGGTCTCAATAGAGTAATTTTCACAATACTAGGGCCGTGCGGGCACAGGAGAGCAAGTGGTGAAGGCTGTCCGTGCAGTTCGAGCCATTCGCCGTGCCACATTGCCAGCTTTTCTTGCGAGCATCTGACCCCGGCGCTGCGCTTCGGGGGTGGTCATACAAGGAACTTTAGACTCAAATGTCGCTTTATCTGTCTTTGAAATTTTGTAGGGCGGGTGCCAACCCGCCGCACTGAAGCGATACACAACGGTATGCTTGGCGGGTTGGCACCCGCCCTACAAAACACCACTAAGAAGTTCCTTGGGAGAATATAGCACGGGCTCACGAAGCAAAAGCTCGCCTGCGAAAAGGCTGCGAAAAAAAGAAAAATACTCCAGCGGGGCTTGCGCATGCCCCTGGCTTAATTGTCCGTGGCCCGGGGCCGGGCATAGGCTTTCAGGAGCTTTTTTTCCTGCGCCGGGGTTATATTGGTAAACGCCTCCTCAACGTTATCGGCAAAGACTTCGATCTGCCGCAAAAACTCGCCCACAAACAGATCCTGCGCCTCGCGGGCCATGCTTGCAAAGGTCAGCCCCTGCCGCTGAATCATATCGGTGGCGTGAGTGCTGAGGTTGTGCAGGTTATTGATAATATCACTCAACATACCGGGATATTTCTGTTCCAGCAACTGGCGCACCGGGCCGATGCGGTTCATGAAATTATCGCTGAACAGGTTAAAAAAGAACAGTTCCATCGCGTCCCGGGAAGCCGTTTCAGTCTGGGGGGCCGCAGCGGGGTTATTTGCAGTTGTTTTTGCCATTACACGTGCCTTTCATGATTGAAGCTTTTCAAAAAATGTTTTTTCCTACTGCCCTAACAGTATACTTGATGAATCTGCAAAAAGTCAAAAAAACAGTCGCTGCGAATCCCCCGCAGCGGATTCAGGGTGACATTTATTAAGCAGTTCATCAGTAAGCGGACATTTACCAACCTCCCCTTTCCCCTCCTGACCAGGAGGGGAAATAAAAAGGCTCCTCCCCTGGTCAGGGGAGGTCGGGTGGGGTGGATTTTTAATGTCCGCTTACTTCCGTTCTGGTTAGCAATAATCTTTCGTACCGTCTCTCAGGGCTTTTTTTCGATAACCGCGGCAAGATGCTCAAGGGCTTTGCCGCGGTTTTCCCGGCAGCCGCGCAGCTCTGCCGCCGGCAAATTCTCCCGCTTCAGTTTTTTATTAAAATGCCAGGCGATTTCCAGAAGCACATAGGCGTGATAAAAAAAGCCCTGTGTTTCCAGGCGCTGAAGATTTTTTATTGTGGCGGCCGCGGCATAGGCGCTTGTGAACTGCTCAAGGGCTGCCGCATCAAAGCCGCACAGGCCATACGCCAGGCGGAAATACTCAATCTGAAAGGGCAGGAATTTAAATGCCTCGGTGTCGATAAGCCGGATGCTCCCCCCGGGGCTCAAAAGAATATTTTTCATATTCACATCGCCATGGCAGAGATTAAAACCCCAGAAAGGCTTTATAATTGTTTTTTTTTGCTCAAACCACGCAAGCAGTCCGGCTGCCGGCTTGCCCTGCACGGTGCAGCCGGACCCGGCAAGGGCCTCAATGCGCTCGGCTGCCTTGCGCATGAGATACTCCCCGAAGCCCAGGATTTGAAATGATTTCATTTTGCCCCATCTGAGGCTCCGGTTTGCATGCATGGAGGCAAACAGGGCTGCAACCGGTTTGATATGACCGGCACGCTCATCGCCGAGCCCGTCAAGGGCGATGCCATCGACCCGTTCCTCGCAGGCGAAATAGTAGCCCATGGTCCGGGCTGTTTTCCAGGCCCGGTCGGCAAACAGGAGCCTCGGGACCGGGAGGCCGCGGCGCTCGAGATAGGCATGCGCCCAGATGATGTTTTTGATGCGAAAGCGCTTGGACACAGCTTTCAGCACATATTTGCCGCCATCGGCAATGGTGAGAAACCAGATAATATTGCGGCTGCCGCTGCTGATGAGCTCAAGCGTGAAGCTGGCGCCCTGCCTGCCCACAGCGGGCAGTATCCGCTTTGTAATATAACCGGCTAATGCGTCCGGTTGAATCTCGTGCTGAGTAGTCATGGCCGCCATGTTAGCAGAACAGGCGCCGGGCAGGCAAGCCTGTTTTTGCCCCCGTCGCGCGAGTGTTGACTCGGCACCGTATTATGGTATATTTTGATCTTTATAAAAATTTTTCGAAAGTATCCCCATGAAAAAAGAAGCGGAAAATATCGAGCAGTTCCCCGCCCACGTGCGGCAGTATGTGATCCCCAGCTATGAAGGCGATGTGGTGTATGAGTGCATCGGCTGCGGCGAAACCTTTCATCTTGATCAGTTTCTTTACACCTGCCCCAAATGCGCAAGCCTTTTGCGGCTGCAGGACCGCGCCTTCGACGAGCTGAAAAAAATAGACGGCCCGACGTGGCGCGAGATTTTCGACTATCGCCGGATGCTGCGGCTGGAGCCGCTGAAGGGCATCTTTCTTTTCAAGGAAATTCTTTTCCCGACCATCCCGCTCGCGGATATTATTTATCTCGGCGAAGGCCATACGCCGCTGGTGCGCGCAAATGCCGGGCTTTCCGGCCTTGCGGGCATGGAGTTTTTCGTGAAAAACGACGGCCAGAACCCGTCGGCGTCATTCAAGGACCGCGGCATGGCCAGCGCCATCAGCTTTATCAATTATTCAATCCGCAAGCGCGGTATTACGGAGCTTTTGGGCATCTGCGCCTCAACCGGCGACACCTCGGCAGCCGCGGCCCTGTATCTGAGCTATCTTGATAAGAACATCGTACGGTCCGTGGTGCTCCTGCCAAAAGGCAAGGTCACCCCGCAGCAGCTGGCCCAGCCCCTTGGCAGCGGGGCCACGGTGATCGAAGTCCCGGGCGTGTTTGACGACTGCATGCGCATTGTCGAGCAGCTTGCCGAGCGCTATCAGGTGTGCCTGCTCAATTCCAAAAATCCCATCCGCATCATGGGCCAGAAATCCTATGCCTATGAAGTTGCCCAGCAGCTGGGCTACGACACCGGCGATCTTACGGTGGTGGTGCCGGTCGGGAATGCCGGCAATGTGACCGCCATTATGGAAGGGTTTCTTGACCTGTACCGGCTTTCAATCATCCCGCAGCTGCCGCAGATCGTGGCAGTGCAGAGCCGTCATGCAAATCCGGTGGCCGCCTGGCATGCAAGCGGCAGGTATGAGCCCATGAAAGTGCGCTCAAGCGTGGCGCAGGCCGCCATGATCGGCGATCCGGTATCATTTCCGAAGGTGCAAAAGCTCGTGGCCGGGCATTTCCGCGAGCAGTTCTCCGCTATCGATATTTCCGAGCAGGAGGTCATCGAGGGCATGCTTGAGGCAAACCGCCGCGGCCATGTGGTCTGCACGCAGGGCGGGGAATCGATTGCCGGGCTTGCCAAAGCCGTGAAGATTGGCCTTATTGCAAAAAATCGCACGGTGGTTGTTGATTCGACATCACATCAGCTCAAATTTTCAAATTTTCAGCAGATGTATTTTGAAAATTCATTCCCGCCGGAGTACCAGATTACCCCTAAACCCGAACTGGTCAACAAGCCCGTGCAGCTTGAAGCCTCGGCTGATGCCATTGCGGGCTTCCTGAAGCTGAAAGAAAAACAATAAACGTACTTCATGGCAGAGCGAAAACTCAAAGTCATGGATTTGCTGGGATCGCCCGTATGATTGCAGGGACAGGTTTCAAACCTGCCCCTACTGCATAAATATCTGATGGCTGGGTTGAGGTGCGAAACCCGGCGGTTTATTTCGGGCTTACCCCAGCCTGCATAAAAAATTATTCGAAGCAGAAAGAAAAATAAAAAGCATCCTGTATGCGTTTGTATAGTGCCAGTTCATAAAAGGAGACCCCTGATGCGTAAGTTTTTTTCAGTTTTTTTTCGTGTTTTTGTCCTTGCCGCAGGCGCAGTGCTGTTTTTGTTAGCCGGGCAGGCCGCGGCCGAAACAATGGATTTTGATAGTCTTGCGAAAAAGGCGCTTGAGCTTTCCCAGGCGCCCTTTGCCGCCCGCCAGGAGCTTGAGCTGCCGAAAATGAACTATGAGCAGTTCCATGATATTTTATTCCGACCGGACCATGCTGTATGGAAGAGCGAGAAGCTGCCCTTTCAGCTGCAGTTTTTTCCGGTCGGGTGGATCCATAAAAAAGGCGTGACCGTGTATGCGCTCGTCAAGGGCGAAGTCCGTCCCATGCCCCTCGATACCGAGATGTTCACGCATGCAAAAGACAAGAAGGGCAAACAAATCGAGCTCCCCAATGCCGTTTCCGGCTTCCGGCTGCACTCGCAGCTGCGTCCCGGGGGCGCAATGGACGAGTTTCTGGTATTTATGGGCGCAAGCTATTTCCGGGCACTGGCAAACGGCATGGGCTACGGCATATCAGCCCGCGGCATATCGCTCAATACCGCGCATCCCGATGGCGAGGAGTTTCCCGATTTTACGACCTTCTGGGTTGTTCAGCCCGAGCCCGGCGATACCACCATCACCATGTACGCGCTTCTTGACGGTCCGAGCTGCACCGGCGCCTACCGACTCACCGCCTCCACGGGCGATGCTACTTCGGTGGTTGTCAAGGCTGCAATCTTTATGCGCAAAGCCGTGAAGCAGCTGGGTATCGCGCCCCTGACATCCATGTTCTGGTACGGGGAAAACAGCTATCCCCGGCCGCAGGATTACCGGCCCGAAGTGCATGATTCCGACGGCCTCTTGATCGGGGAGCGCAGCGGCGACTGGATCTGGCGGCCCCTGCTGCTGAGCCCGGCAATCAGGCACTGCACGTTTCAGACCGCCTCGCCGAAAGGGTTCGGCCTGCTGATGCGCGACCGCAATTTCGATCATTATCAGGACCTGGGCGCCCACAATGAAACCCGCCCGAGCCTCTGGGTCGAGCCGATCGGCCAGTGGGACGCGGGCCGGGTGCATCTGGTCGAGCTGCCCACTCGAAATGAGTATATGGACAATATCGTGGCCTTCTGGGAGCCTGAAAAAAAGGCTGCCGAGGGTGCGCGCTTTGATCTTGAGTACCGGCTCACCTGGCTCGCCGATGACCCGCAGCTGTCGCCTGTCGCGAGGGTACTCGCAACGCGGCGCACCAGCATCTGCCAAATAAAGGAGTATGAAATGTATTCCAGCTCCTATGAGCCCTACAACATAGACGAAGTGCAGGAGTTTATAGTCGATTATTCCGCTATCAAGGGCATACCCTGCGATGAGCGCTACAAGCCGAAAATCAAATTTGAAAGCTCGCCGGGGGCCGAGCTCGTGAAGTCCTTTGTTGTCGCCAATCCGGAAACCGGCGGTTGGCGCGTGTTCGTGCAGCTTCAGTTCAAGGATAAAAGCCGTGCCGTTGATATGACTCTGAAGCTGCTGCAGGACGGCAAGGTTGTTGCCGAGAAGTGGAATTATCTCTGGCAGCCTTAATGCGGTGAAATAGGGCACATTAAGTTTGAAGAGGCCTTGCATAGTTCCGGCCCAGCGCCATAAAATTACCGGACAGCTGCTGGCTGCAAATCATCCAAATATTGCGGGAAAGTATTTCAAGAAGGTCATCAGGACCTTTTTCCGCATGGTAGAGCTTTATAAGCGCCGATGTGTCCAGAAAAGCTGATGTTCAGCCATTGCTTCGCATTTGAAGATTTTTCCCAATAACCGGCATAGCTGAACTTTGACATTTAGAGCATGTAACAAAATGCTGTAGCCATATGGCGACCGGGGAGTTTTTGGTGAAGCAGCCCGTGCGGTTCGAGCCATTGACCTATTTCCACCATTGGCGTATCTTGCGAGAATATAGCACGGGCGAATGAGCCAATAACTCCCCGATGCAAACGGCTACAGAATAAAGTTACATGCTCTATTGGGGGCATAATGACAAAGGAGTAGTAATGGGTTTTGTGCTTTGTCCCGAGTGTAAGGCTGAAGCACCAGAACATACGGCAGCTTGCCCGAAGTGCGGAATGCCTTTCAAGGCAACACCCGTAGTAAAAAAGCCCATTATCGGGTTGGTTGTTGCGGCTATTCTCGGCGCAATCGGTCTGTGGTGGGCCTTGTCTTCATTCATGGCTGGGGCCATCGATCCCGCACTTTGTGCGATTATGCCTGCGCTCGCCCCATGCACAATGCTCAATGCCTCGGTGAACAGTCTTGGCAACAGTATCCTGCTCATCGGAGTAGTGCTCACTGCATTCGGCCACCAGAATGGCCCGCGTGTGATCCGCATAACATGCATACTCATGCTTGTGGCTACTATTCTGCTGGGAGGATGGCTGTTCTCATTAGTATGGATGTACTCATTAGTATCCGGGTCGCTCAATGCCATGGAACCGCAATTCCGCGCGGGGTTTGTAGCAGGCATTATCGGTAGTAGCACAGGGGGCATTTTTGTATGGGGCGTTATCGCCATTTTTTTCAGGAAGTCACGTACCTGGTAAAGCCCCCTATTGCGCTCCCGGAATGCGGCAAAAAAAGCCGTGATGCGCCGGATGCCTAAAAACAACTTTCTTCTCTGCCCTTCCGGGATTATTTTCAGGTTCCAATTAGTCAACATATATATTGACAGGAGGTGTTGCAGTGAAAACTAATTGCAGACTAATCAGACAGCAGCTTGACAGCACCCTGAAAAAGTTTCAGCCGTTGCGGGCCGCACCGATTCCGGCAAAGGGCTGGATCAGGGCAATACGTGATGCTCTGGGGATGACCGGCCAGCAACTTGGTCATCGTCTGGGGGTAAGTAAACAGCGTGCCGCTTTCATCGAAAAGCAGGAACTTGATGGCGCCGCTACTCTTAAAACCATGCGCATAATTGCAGAGGCGCTTGATTGCGTTTTCGTCTACGGTTTTGTTCCCAGGACCAGCCTTGAAAAAACCGTGCTCAGCCAGGCGGAATCTGTTGCCGCCAGGCAGCTTGGCCGGGCCGTTCATACAATGAGCATCGAGGATCAAAGCCTGGGAGATCGGGAAAATCAGGAGAGTCTCATTAATCTGACCAGAAAACTAGTCGACGCACCTCCGAAGAATCTTTGGAGGGCATAATGCCTGATTTCAGCTATCCTGAAGCCAGCTGGATAGCCCGCAGGCTGGCAAGAACGGGATTGAAAAAACAGAATAAAATCAGGGCAATGTACTGATCATAATGTAAATCGCGGTTATGGTGGGCTTTGATCAGGTGGAATCGTTCAAGTGCGCCAATAAATCGTTTGAAGTATTTATAGTCGTGAAGATCGGCCTGTCTTTGACGGGCGGCTTTTTCTTTCTGCCAATAGCCATAATGAATGATTTTTCTTTTAGTATCGCCAACGTGTTTCAAAAATTTAATAACTTTTTACGTAAGTAGAAATCATACCGAACAGTATTGGCGCTGTCCACTATATCCCAGAGGGGGAGGGCCGCACGCCAAGGATCCGTTTAAAAATATTTGCCGATTACCGGAAGCCGCCTGATGATATAATAGCTGGCAGCAAAGCTTAGCGGCAGGCCCAGCACGGTAACAATACAGTACTTTTCGAGCGCAGCAAGCTGGGTATTTATAAGGCAGTACTGCAGAACCACGAGAATGGGCACATGCACAGTATATATGCCGTAGGCGTTGGCCGCAAGTACATCCTTCCACCCGCATGGCACCATGCACCATTTTTTAAAAATGCCAAGCAGCAGCATGCCTGTGCTCAATACCGCAAAAGCCCGAAGCAGTGCATTGGCGGCCCGCAACACCGCCGAAGCTTCCATGACTGGCAGGAAGAAATACACAAATACGGGATACAGACCGGTAGTCAGCAGCGAGCCAGCGCTCAACAGGACCAGCATGCCGGCGGTGTCTGGAGCCTTCATAAACCGCCATCCCGAGCGGCAGGCGGCAATGCCGAACAAGAAAAAGCCGATATAGACCGGCAGGCGCACGGGCTGAAACGCGATGATGCCCTTCTGTGCTATGCGAACCCACTTCATTTCAGGCGCAAACAGGCTGACCACAAAAACACATACCCCTATGCCCAGCCAGGCAAGCAGCAACTCAAAGGCTTTTACCGGTCTGCCGCAGCCGCTGTCAGGCTGAGAAGCGGCCAGGTAAGCCTTGAGGCGCGGGATTATGGCATAGGCAAGGCAGAAAAGCAGGGTTATGATAAGCAGGGTTGAGAGAAACCAGAGATAGCCTGCGTACATCTTTCCCCAAAAGTACGTGAAAAGCCAGTAGGTCACATAGCCGCCTATTTCCTCCCCCCTGGCAAGGTCGCGCACATAGGTCATGATTGGGCATAAAACGCAGAGTCCGAACGCGAAAGGAATGCCCAGGCGCTTCAACCGTGATGCGACAAAGTGGGCCAAGCCTTTTTTTTGGAGAGATGGCGGCGTCAAATAGCCGGAAATGAAAAAAAGGACCGGCATGGAGACCAGCTCAATGACCACCGTGAGATAGTCGCACAGCACGCTTTTTGCCTGGTCGACGACAATCCACTTGTAATTGACAAAAGCGAGATAGGGTAGTGAGGCGTGCATCATCACCACCAGCAGGACAATAAATGTACGGGCATAATCAATAAAGTACATGTGTCCGCCCGCATCCTTGGGCTGCATAGCGTTTCTCCTGCTAGAGCATTTAACTTTATTCTGTAGCCGTTTGCAGCGGGGAGTTATTGGCTCATTCGCCCGTGCTATATTCTCGCAAGATACGCCAATGGTGGAAATAGGCCAATGGCTCGAACCGCACGGGCTGCTTCACCAAAAACTTCCCGGTGGCCATATGGCTAAAGCATTTTGTTAAGTGCTCTAAAAGTACCGGCGTGCATTGTCCTGCAAAGAAAGCGGTCAGTACACTGATAGGAACTCGCTTTGGGATGGGCAGAATATAAAATGCAGGCGGTTGTGTGTCAATAAAAAATGCACCGCAAGATATGGGCAGGGACTGATATTGTGGCGTTATGCCAACCGGTAAGGCTGTTTGTATGCGCACCCCTCACGGTCTGCCTTTGATTCCCCAAAGTACCTATAGGCTTTAAAGAAATAATCGGGGTCAACGTATTCATATGAAAAACAGCCAGCAGCATCCTGTGACACCTGGTTGCGGCCATTTTCCCTCGGTAAAAATGGGCGGGTGCATTTTTCGGATAATATAAAACGCCAACCATCATCCCCCTCAGGATTGACCCCTCATTTTTTAGGCTGGAAAGACAACAGGGATAAATTTATTTTAAAACAGGATATTAATCTGGTGACTTCAATAGTCAAAGATTGGTTTTTTGAAATACTTTACAAAGGGTGTCCGTCTGAAAAAAGCACAGGGTGGCGCAGGGTCATTGGGAGTACTGTTTCCTTCCGCTGTATTGGCTTGCGCGGGACAAGGGGGAAATAGAACAGTTCACTTTTTCTTTGATCTTTGGTAATATCGGCGAAGCTATTTCAGTTCGCGTTGTGCAGCAGGGGCTGCGCTGGTTTGCTGGCGACCATCCAGACGATGATTGCCGAGGCAGCACGAGGAAATGCTGCAACGAGCAGATACTCTCGGTTGATTAGGAAGCGTAGTTGCAGTACTGGGTTTGCAGGGGGGACTATTCCCTTTTATTCCGCGTGCCGCTATCCTGCTGGCTATTATGTAAACAAACAAAATGTTGAATGGATTAGATTTGATAGTTTCGCAAAAAATTCCCTGCTGGTAGTGCCAGAAGTGTCGCGATGAAGCAATCTGGTAGTGTGTTAATGCAAAATTTAAAGTTTAAAAAAAGGTGTTTTAAAAAAAATGAAAGTTGCGTTAATAACGTTTTATAAAAAAATTTATAATTCAATTGCTATTTCAAATGGATTCTCTTTCTTTAGACACTTGATTGAAGGTGAAGATATATTCGTTTGTCTGGAGAAAACAAATAAAGAAGAACTTCGCCAGCAGCTCGAGGGTTATGATGCAGTGTATTGTTCGATTTCATTCTTTAAGGAATTAGACTACATTGGCCCGTTGATTCAAGAAAATTGGATCATCGGCGGGCCGCTGGTTGAACATTGTGGGGAGCATCTTAAAAGACGGTTCAAGTGCACGGTTGTGGACAAGCCTTTTGAAGCGTATCGTCAAATTCCCCTCAGCTCTACTTTCACGGATTACTGGCATGACAAAATGCACCTGCTGTCATATGAGAATTCTCCGGTAATCTATAATTGCAGTATCGGCAAAGGCTGTAACTGGGGAAAATGCAAATTTTGCAATTTTAGCATCTATGAGGGTTATAGATATAAAAGGTCAAATGTAGAATCAATTATTTCCGGTTTACGGGAAAATAAAAACGGAACGCTTATAATCCATTTTTGCATTAGTTCATCCACCCCGGATATCCTACAAGGGCTTTTGGAATATCAACCCGTTCTTGAAAAGCTGACGACTTACAGTGAACTTTATGCCCGTGCGGATAAGCAAATAATCGAAATTTCAAAAAATACAAAAGCACTAAAAGGGTTTACCTTTGTTATAGGATTGGAGGCGTTTTCTCAGCGAGCCTTAAATATTTTAGGTAAAGGAATCCAGCTCTCAGATGTTATAAAATTGACTGCTATAATCGTAGAAAAAGGGGGCAGTGTGAGATTAAGCATTATGGATCATTATCCATTTCTCACGCTGGATATGGCCAAAGAAAGCAAAAAAACAATTGAAGAATTAAGCAAAATACCTCAGACACCCGATGATGCTTTAAAGAAAGCCACTGCGGGGATGTCGGTTTTCAATAATGGCATAACAGCCTGGCCAACTCAGGAAATCGCCAGGAATTTTTCTTCACATGTGAAGCCGTTTCCTTTTAGCCGACTCTATTCTGATTTTAATGGTATTGGTTGGAATTGTAAAATAGATAGGAATTCTGAAGCCTTTAAGGCTAATCGAATGATTTCAGAATATCTTTATGAGAAAAATATTACACTTATCGGTGAGGATTTTATTAGTTTAGAAAAGCCAAAAATTGTTAAAAAAATTGGAAAGCTATTTTCAAGTCTTACAAGCTCGTAACATTCATCACCGCCTGCAAAGCCGGTGTGGGGTGCGCACCATTTAATGCCATTGCCGCATCAAGAGTCTTGAGCTCAAAATCCCCAACTGTTCAGCTATTCCCCGAACCACGCCTAGTGGCTCGAACCGCACGGGCTGCTTCGCCAAAAACTCCCCGGTGTACATATGGCTATAGCATTTTGTTACATGCTCTAGCCCCGGTCCCGCTTCGCAGTCCGCTTCAGCCCGCAGCTTTTTCGCCGTCGGGATTACTTTCGGTATCCACCAGCAGAATGCGGTTGCAGTTGGGGCAGAACTTTATAGTGTCGCCGAGCAGGACCTCATTGTATATCTGCGCAGGGATTTTCATGCTGCAACCCATGCACTGCTCATAGCTTACGACTGCAACGGCCCTGCCGTTTTTGGCCTTCAGCAGCCGCTGGTATTCCTTGTGAATATCGGCGGACATCCGCGTCATGAGCCCGGCCCGCTCCTGACGCTGCTGGTCGACATCTTCCAGATAGGCCTTAAGCTCAACTTCTATTTCCTGCGTTTTTTCGTCAAAAACGCTCCGGGAGCGGGCCAGCTCGGCCTCTGATTTTTTCAACTCGGCCTTTGCGCCGTCCATGGCGTCCATGCTTTCAAGGATCAAGTCTTCCTTGTCCTTTATCTGGTGCTTAATAGTCTCGATCTCATGCAGCGCGGCCTGATATTCCTTGTTGGTTTTTATGGCCATGAGCCGCTCTTCGACTTTTTTCTTCTGGCCCTGGATCTCGGCAAGATCACGCTCCCGGTCGCGGCGCTGCTTTTCAAAAGAGGCCACATGGTCCTGCACCGCCTGATGCTGGGCCTCGGCCTTGCGGTATTCCTTCTCGGCGACCTGCATTTCTTCAGCCGAGCGCTTTTTAAGCTCTTCGGATTTTTTGATCACGCTGTCAATTTTCTGTATCCGGTAAAGTATGTCGATCTGCTCTTTCACAAGGCGCCTCCTTCGTGTAGTGTCTTTAGGCACCATCTCCCGTGGCGATGGTGCCTAAAGAAGGCAACTAACAACATTCCGTGTTTTTGTTTCCGCCCTTTCAGTGCGAAATCAAGCCACCCGCTATGCGGGCGGCTGCTGACTACGGGCATAAAAAAATGCACCCCTTACCGGGGTGCATTTTTAAACAGCGCACGGGCTCTGCACAGGTACAAAAGATATAAGTCTTCTTTTAAGCATTGGCCGTACAATTCAAGAAAATATGGTGGGCTCACCACCCATCGTATTAATACTTTAATGACCTGAAAAAACTTAGCTTTTCAAGCCTTGCCTTTTAGGGATACCCCCAAAAATACCCCTGTTTTGATACCGCTAGGCCTGATTATCGCCTCACTTACGGGTCAAATACTGCAACAAATTCACGCCCGTGCCTATCGCACATACCTGCTCTATATTCGTTGCAAGTATCCAAAATAACACTTTTCAGGAGGTAAGGCAAAATGTTTTATCGAATCTCGCAGATATGCGGTGATGCACGTCGAGGGCTAAAACCGATTGTGCCTGTATCCCGGTCGACCTGGTGGAAGGGTATCCGTGAAGGTCGTTTCCCGAAGCCAATCAAATTAGGTGAGCGAACCACCGTTTGGCGTGTGGAAGATGTTCGCGCCCTGCTGAACGGGCCGTTAGTGTGTACACATACTGAACACAAAAAATTTGGAGGGGGTAAATAATGGCTATTCAACATACTATCCGGAAAGATGGTAAGGGTAACACTGTGTCAGTAAACCTGACCGCTATCAAAGCCATCCGGCACCACTGCCTTGAGTGCTACGGGTTTTCCTCATTTGAGGTTAAGGACTGTTCAAGCCCGCTCTGTCCGCTCTATCCGTTCAGGTTGGGCACCATACCAGGCAAGAAGTCTAATAATCCATCAGGGGCAGGCTCACCGTTTCTAAAATTTAGTGTTCCCGTACAGGTGAAATCGGCTAAGAAACGACGAACGGATAGAAGGCCATAGGTGAGGGCATGTCGCGGTCGAAACGCACACATAGCGTATCTTTTGTAATGCTTGAAAGAACTGTAATTCAATCTGAAGCTTTTCGTTCTTTAAACGGCTCGGCTCTGAAGGTTTATATTCAGCTGCGCAGAAAAAGCTTTGGTTCAATTTACAGCAGTAATAAGCCCTTTAAATATTCTATTTCCGACATGGAAAAAGACACAGGCTTATCACATTCAGCAGTTTGTGACGGGCTTAAGGGACTTAAAGAAAAGGGCTTTGTTGAAGTAGTCCAGCAGGGCGGATTGAAGGCCTTTTCAAAAAGCACAAGTATCTACCGGCTGGTGACTGATTTTTTAAAAATAGATTCAATGCCGAAAATCGGAACAGTACAAGGCCTAAAATCAGACCAGTGCCGGTATGAAAATCAAACTGGTCAATTGAAATCTACCGGCTACAGTGCTGAAAATCAAACCTGTAGGCCACTTTGACTAGTATGAAATTCAGACACTCTTAAGATATGCCATACGTAGTAACAATTCAAACACGTCACACAGAACAGGTGAAATCATGAAAAGCGCAGTGGTGATTTTTTTTGATAAAGGCGGCGCTCCGGTTGACTGTCGGCTTGCCTGTCATAAAGAGCAAGAGCAACAGCTTGAAAAAATGGCGCGGTGCATGATGCAAGCGCTCACCGAAGGGCCGCGTGTTTGCGCTTGTGGTGGCAAGTGTCATGAAAGCTTTGAGGTACAGCAATAAAAACGACAACCATACCGGGTGACGGTGTGCATTGCCTCAAGCTTAATTCTTTATGCACTAACGAAAGCCGACCCGTTCGCGCCAGCTTTGAACCACCCTTTTATCCTTCCCTCGGTGTTACACAAGTGTACCATTAGCGCGCTTAGTATTTAAAGTAAATCAATTAGTTGAGCTAAGTAATATCCTTTTTTTATCGCTGCTATACTGCTGTTCATCATAAACACCCATCAGCGGGTCTGTTCCTGTTCTTACAGGTTGTTTTCAGGCACAAGAGGCCGTTTCGTCCGCTACCTATACGCCTTCAGGTGCAGTTATTTTGCCTGATCCCCATGCTCACAAGGGGGTTTTGAAAGATGGCGTACAAGGCAACCTGAAGCATTCTAAAGGGTTCACTTCGGAAATCCGAAGTGGATTTAATTTTGGTATGCCGTGAAATGACCCTATGCCTCCCGAGTTTAACTCACCAAAGCGGCCCCCCCCCGGGTCACTTGGTTTTGAGAACGTTCTTAGATGTATAATTAAATATCAATCACCCTTTGCTT
>Ga0073936_10007064_pt1 | contig 14593 bp, 10 predicted proteins | sample AliMusrvi5mmetaG_FD_87041 | JGI IMG/M metagenome (GOLD analysis project Ga0073936, IMG submission 87041) | Freshwater lake bacterial and archeal communities from Alinen Mustajarvi, Finland, to study Microbial Dark Matter (Phase II) - Alinen... | ecosystem: Environmental > Aquatic > Freshwater >... | reverse complement strand
GAGCAAGGTAAAGACGCCGCTCAGTTGCCTCTCGTGCCATCAGCCGCATGCCTCAGACCATGCCGATCTGCTGGTGAAAGACCAGGAGAACAACATGGCGTTTTGCGACAACTGCCACAAGAACCGGCTCAATATGAATGAGACCACTTCCCCCGGAAAGTAACTGGAGATCAAGATGTATCGCTTCCTCATTAAATCGATGCGCCCCCGTTTCCCGCTTGCGGTGTTGTTGCTGCTGGCGTTGGGCTGCCTGGCTTTGCCCTTCTCAGCCCACGCAGACAAGAAGAAGAAAGCCGACGCTCCTCCGGGGCCGGATGCAGGACCGCGAAAGTTTTCTTTCGATCCCACCAAGCTGGCGTGGCCGGCCCCGCCAAATATCGCGCGCATCCACTGGCTGGATTACTTCGCCGGATCGAAGATCGATTACTCTCCGACAGCCGCTGCAAAGCCCAAGGCAACCTGGATGGACCGGCTCGCGGGCGGTCAGTCGCAGACAGAAAAATCTCTTTCCAAGGCTTTTCCATTCCAGTTGGTCGGACCCTATGGCATTGCAATCGACTCCAAGGGCCTGGTGTACGTGGCCGATCAAAAAGTCGGCGCGGTGTTTATTTTCAACACTGAGACTCGCGATACCCAGATGATCCGCAACGGGTATGAGGCTCACTTCGGGTGGATCAACGGACTCGCTATCGATGACGATGACCGGCTGTTTGTCGCCGACGGCAAGATGAGGCGCGTGGTGGTCTTAAACGCCAAGCACGAGGTGGAAAACCTTATAACCGAGGGGCTGGTAGATCCGGTTGGCCTGGCCATCGATACGACGAACCGTTTCCTCTATGTAGTGGATACGCAGCAGGACCAGGTTGTCGTCTATGACGCGGACACGTTCAAACTTCTGCGGCGCATCGGAACCGGCGGAAAGAACCACTTCCTGACGTCGCCGGGCGACTTTGGCGCGCCACAGGGCGTGGCGCTGGATAAGGACGGCAACGTTTATGTGACCGATACCCTGAACAACAGAGTTGAAATTTTCGATGCCGATGGGAACTTCATCAGCCTGTTTGGCAAGCACGGGGACGGCCCCGGATATCTCGCCCGGCCCAAGGGCATTGCAGTTGACGGCGATGGACACATCTGGGTGGCGGACGAGATGGAAGACCGGCTCCAGGTCTTCAATCGCGAAGGCCAGTTGCTGACCTATGTCGGACTGGGACATGGGGAGTTGCCCGGCCAGTTCAAAGCCTTGGTGGGAGTGGCCATCGACAAGCGGAACCGGGTTTTCACCACCGAACAATATCCTGGACGGATGCAGATGTTCCGCTACGTCACAGACGCTGAGGCAGCCGAAGAGAAGGCGCGGCGTGAAGACGAATTGCAGAAAGCCGCCGATCGGCGCAGGAATGGCGCGTCTGCCGCAACGCCGGAAAAGGCTCCAGAGTCAGCTCCAGTTCCAGCGGATGGCGCACCGCCCACTGCGCCAAAGCGGTAAGCAGCGCCAAATCAGTTCGCAGCCAGTTTTATGGGCTACGGAAAAGCACTCCTTGAGCGAGAAATAACGTGGTTTTGAAAGGGCATGGCTTTGAAGCCGTGCTCTTTCAAAGCAACTGTCCTCCCATTTGCCGTGTTCGCAGCCGGACGGCGCCTCCCCCCCAGACAAGCGTTAGTGAATTTGGTCACATTCCGGCTACCCGCGGGACGATACAATGGCAGCGGTGTGGACGTGGCGAACCGAGCCATGTTCGCGGGCGGCAGTTGGTCTTTCGCGGTCGTGCCCGGACACTTAGAAACCCCGGACAGGGATCCGTCCAGGCCGGTACGGAAGCCCGCATCTCCGGCAGTCCTTGAACGGCGGGCGCACATTGTGCGTCGATTCGAATCGGGTCATGGTGCTGCAAGGCAATGATTGCCGTGAAACCGATATTTGGAGCCGAAGGACCAGAATCACATTCATTCCGACTGAATCAGGAGCAGGGATGGCCAAGCAGGCAGAAACTCCGAAGAAGAAAACGATGGCCGACAATGTTGCGGACCTTCGCGCAAAACGCACCGAACTCGAACTCGGCGGCGGCAAAGAGCGCATCGGGAAACAACACGCCTCAGGCAAGCAGACCGCGCGAGAACGCGTGGACCAGTTGGTGGATAAGGGCAGCTTCCAGGAGATAGGGCTGTTTGCCCTGCATCGCGCCACTTATTTCGGGATGGCCGACAAGAAGCTCCCCGCCGATGGCGTTGTGACAGGTTGCGCAACGATCGACGGGCGCCTGGTGCACCTGGCCAGCCAGGATTTTACGGTTCTGGGTGGGGCAGCCGGCGAGACGCACAGTAATAAGGTTGCCGATATGCTCGGCCTGTCGCTCAAAACCGGGAGCCCGTTTGTTTTTATCAACGACTCCGGCGGCGCACGCGTTCAAGAGGGCATCGACAGCCTAGCCGGATATGCAAGGGTTTTCTACAACAATGTGATGCTTTCAGGAACGGTGCCGCAGATTTCGCTGATTTGCGGCCCCTGCGCCGGGGGCGCCGCGTACAGTCCGGCACTCACCGACTTTGTGATCCAGACCCGGCAGGCGCAGATGTTTATTACCGGGCCTCAGGTCATCAAGCAGGTTACCGGCGAAGTTGTTTCGGCCGAGGAACTGGGCGGGGCCCAATCGCAAATGAACAATGCGGGGGTCGTACACTTTGTGGCCCGCGACGACGACGAAGCGATTCAAATCTGCAAGCGGCTGCTGAGCTTTCTGCCTTCGAACAATCTCGAAGACCCGCCCCGGGCCGCATTCAACGCCAAGCTCAAATCCGACCCTGACATGAATAACGTGATTCCGGTTGACCCCAAGGTTGCTTACGACGTCCGCGGCGTCTTAACGCGGGTTCTGGACCACGAGGACTTTCTCGAGATACAGCCTGGATTCGCTCCCAATATTGTCATCGGCTTCGGGCGCCTACAGGGCCGCCCTGTGGGAATTGTCGCCAACCAGCCGTGTTACCTGGCCGGAGCGCTGGACATCAACGCATCTGACAAATCGGCTCGGTTTGTCCGCTTCTGCAATGCCTTCAACATTCCGCTGCTCACTTTCGTCGATGTGCCGGGATTTCTTCCCGGTGTGGAACAGGAACGCGGAGGCATCATTCGCCACGGCGCCAAGTTGTTGTTTGCCTACTCGGCCGCGACGGTTCCGAAGATCACGGTTGTGTTGCGCAAGGCCTATGGCGGTGCGTATATCGCCATGTGCTGCAAAGATCTTGGCGCGGACCGCGTCGTCGCATGGCCCACAGCCGAGATTGCAGTCATGGGCGCCGAGGGCGCAGCCGAAATTGTTTTCCGGCGGGAGATCGATGCGGCGGAGAATAAGGAAGAGCGCCGCCAGGAACTGGTTGACGAGTATCGCGATGCGTTTGCAAAGCCCTTCGTCGCTGCCGGCCGCCGGCTTGTGGATGACATCATTGAACCGGCCGAGACGCGGAAATACCTGGCGCAGGCTCTTGAATCGCTGCATGCCAAGCGGGAACTGCGTCCTTCAAAGAAACATGGCTTGATTCCACTATGACGAGGAACTGGGCGTGGCAATGAACCGGGTAGATTTGGCAGCAGTGACGGTGTTGGTTGCGGCCGGCTGGGCGGTTGCCTACGCCGTTTTGCACCGCGCTCTTCGGCGGACTCTTGCGGAGCGGCAACTGGAAACGGAACGCCAACTCGGCGCGCTGGCAGTAGCAGTCGGGTCTCTGCAAACCAAAGTGGCCGAACTCAGCTTAACCCGCGAAACACCGCCGATGGTCGCAACAGAATTCGATCTGGAAGCTGCCGCCGCAACCGCGGACGAATCGCCACAGCTGGATGATGAGGATGTCACCGCCGAAATCATGGCGGTGATTTCAGCAGCAGCGACGGCCTTTCTGGGCAAGAAGGTCCGCATACTTACGGCAAAGCTGCTCCAGTCCCCTGAAGAGGGCGTCAACGCCTGGTCGCAACAGGGGCGCGTCTTCGTACAGGCCTCACACAACCTGCGATCGGGACGCTGAGGCTCAAGCGGGGCCCCTCAAAAGAAAGGAAGCAATAAATTGAAGCTTCAGGTTACAGTTGCCGGAAAGACCTACGAGGTTGAAGTTGAAGTCCTTGAAGAGGACGAGAGCCCGCGCTCCCCGCAACATGGGTCATATCAGCCAGCTCCTGCGATCTCTCAGCCGATCCCAGTTCCGGACGCATTCGCTGCGGCGCAGTTCGCGGACCAGTTTGAAAACGAAGGAAAGTTCTGCATAAGCCCGGTGACCGGCCTGGTGATCAAAGTACAGGTTGAGCCGGGACAGGCGGTTGAGGCAAACGATCCAATCATGGTCCTTGAGGCGATGAAGATGGAGACGAACATCACGGCTCCGCATGCGGGCATTGTGAAGTGTGTTCATGTAGCCCACGGGGACTCAGTGAAGTTGAACCAGGTTCTTGTTGAGTTCGAATAATATCTGCATCTCAAGCCAACTGAGCGGCAAGGAAAAATCGGGTAAAAGATGACGAGTGTTCAAGATGAGTTGAAACAGGTTCCGGGAATCAAGTTTGTGGACCATGTTGCGATTGCCGTGAAGCAGGGCGACCTGGACGGCCAGGTAAAGGCTTATGAAATGCTCGGTTTTCGCGAAATCCACCGCGAAGAGGTGCTGGGCAACGACCAGGTGCGCGAAGCGTTGCTGCAGGTGGGCGACGGGCCGAATCTGATCCAGTTGCTTGAGCCGCTGACGCCTGAGTCGCCGGTGCAGAAGCTGATTGAAAGAAACGGCGGCCGAGGCGGACTGGCCCACGTCGCTTTTCGCGTGGACAGCGCGCAGCAGGCTTTTGATGCGATGGTGGCTAGCGGATTTCAGATTATCGACAAGGCTCCCCGCAAAGGCTCGCGCGGAACGACGGTGTTCTTCGTTCATCCCAAGTCGCGGGTCGACAATCCGTTTGGACTTCTGATTGAAATCGTTGAAGATCCACGGGGCAGGTGACGAGAGATGGCTACGGAAAACCTGCTCACGGAGTTTCCCCCGGTTAGCACCGGGGAATGGGAAGCAGTAATTGCCAGGGACTTGAAGGGCGCGGATTATGCCAAAAGGCTTGTCTCGCGAACAGATGAAGGTCTCGCGGTAAGGCCCTACTACAGGGCCGAAGACACGGCGGGAATTGAATACGTTGACGCAGCGCCCGGTGATTTTCCCTACGCGCGGGGCGCACGATCGATAGGCGATTGGCGCATTCGAGAAGAGATTGACGAGACAAATCCGGAGCAGGCAAATCGTGCGGCGCAAACAGCCATAGCTGATGGAGCCGAAGAGATTGCATTCAGCGATGTGTTCGTCAGCAATGCGTCGGACCTGGGAATGCTCCTGGCGAACCTGCAAGAAGTGCCAGTCCATTTTGAGTGCGTGACGGAACCGCTTCTTCGCCTTCTGATTGAACGGTTGAGTCAGCGGCAGGCACTATCTGAGGTGTCGACGGGATTCGATCCACTCGCTGACCTGGACTTTGCATCGGAGGCTTTGCAACTGGCACCTTCGGGGCTCACTCCATTTACTATCCACGGGGAGAAATTTGAAGAGGCTGGAGCCACCGCCGTTGAGGAGGTTGCGTTCGCATTGGCGGCGGGGATTGATTTTCTGGCTGCGATGCAAGACCGCAAGATCGATGTCAACCGAGCCGCTACCTCTGTTACGTTCTCCTTTGCGATCGGCGCAGACTTCTTTTTCCAGATCGCCAAGCTTCGCGCCTTCCGCATACTTTGGGCGCGCGCAGTGGAGAGCTTCGGCGGAGCGCACGAAAGCGCCGCGACTCGCATTCATGCGCGCACTTCACGCTGGAACGAGACCGTATACGATCCACACGTCAACATTTTGCGCGGAACCACGGAGGCCATGTCTGCCATATTGGGCGGCGCGGACTCGGTTTCCGTCGCACCCTTTGATGAGTGTTACAAGATGCCGGATGCGGCCAGTCGCCGCCTTGCGCGGAATACGCAGATACTGCTGAAGCAGGAAGCACTTTTGTCTAGAGTCGCTGATCCAGGCGCTGGATCGTATTGCATCGAGACATTTACCGATTTCATTTCCCGCGAGGGATGGAAGCGGATGCAGACGATTGAAGCGGCGGGAGGCTACCTCAAGGCTGTGACGGATGCAGTGCTTGTGCGCGCACTCGGAGAATCGCTTGCGGCGAAAGAGAGGGCTGTTGCTTCGCGCCGTCGCGTGTTTACAGGGAGCAACCAGTACGCCAACGCCACCGAGAAGGTGCTGAGCGGCATCGACCTTTCGCGCTTGAACGCGAGGCCGCGCGCGACACGGAGCTTTGAAGAGCTTCGCCTGCGCACTGAACGTCATGCAGTCGTGACCGGAAAAACGCCTTGCGTTTTGATGGCCGAATTTGGCGATGTGAAAATGCGGTCTGCGCGGTCGAGTTTTGCAACCAATTTCTTTGCCTGCGCGGGCTTCGAACTGGTTACGAAGCGATTTGCAAACGCCGATGAAATTGCGGCGAGCGACGCCGACCTAATAGTCCTATGCAGTTCGGACCCGGAGTATCTTTCATTGGCTACAAACGTGATTGCCAAATTGAAAGAACTTGGGCGCGAGACTCCGGTGATCATTGCCGGCAATCCGGAGTCCGCGGAGGAATTACGAGCGGCGGGCGTGGCGGATTTTATTCATATCCGCAGCAATCCGATTGAACTACTTACGGCATGGCAGCAGAGGCTGGGGATCAAGGACTAATATGCGCCCGGATTTTTCAAAGATAGATTACAAGCCCGAAGCGGCGCGAACAGTGGCTCGCGAGAACCGCGAATGGCTTGCGCCAGAGCACATCGCGGCGAAGAGTTGTTATGAGCGTGAGGACCTCGCGGGCCTGGAGCATCTCAACTTCGCCGCGGGCATCGCGCCCTTTTTGCGTGGTCCGTACAGCGCGATGTACGCAATGCAACCTTGGACGATTCGGCAGTACGCGGGTTTTTCGACGGCGGAAGAGTCGAATGCGTTTTACCGCCGCAACCTGGCCGCCGGGCAGAGAGGGCTTTCAGTCGCGTTCGATCTGGCCACTCACCGCGGATACGACTCCGACCACGAGCGCGTGGCCGGCGATGTGGGCAAGGCCGGTGTGGCCATCGACTCGATTCTCGACATGAAGGTTCTCTTCGACCAGATTCCTCTGGATCGCATGTCCGTGTCGATGACCATGAATGGCGCAGTGCTGCCGATCATGGCGTTTTATATTGTTGCCGCCGAAGAGCAGGGAGTGACGCCGGAGAAGTTGAGCGGGACGATTCAGAACGACATTCTGAAAGAGTTCATGGTCCGCAATACATATATCTATCCTCCCGCGGGATCGATGCGGATTATCGGTGATATTTTCCGCTACTGCGCAGCGAAGATGCCGAAGTTCAATTGCATCAGCGTGAGCGGCTATCACATGCAGGAAGCCGGGGCCACGGCGGATATCGAATTGGCTTACACGCTGGCCGACGGGTTGGAGTATTTGCGCACCGGCGTGAAAGCCGGCCTGGACGTGGACGACTTTGCGCCACGCATCTCGTTTTTCTGGGGCATAGGCATGAACCACTTTATGGAGATTGCCAAGATGCGCGCGGCTCGCATGCTGTGGGCCAAGCTGGTGAAGACGTTCAATGCGAAGAATCCTAAATCGCTCGCGCTGCGGACGCACTCGCAGACTTCGGGATGGAGCCTTACGGCACAGGACCCCTTTAATAATGTTGTCCGCACCTGCGTCGAGGCACTGGCTGCGGCCTTTGGGGGCACACAGTCACTGCATACCAATGCGCTGGATGAGGCACTGGCGCTGCCTACGGATTTCTCGGCACGCATCGCGCGCAATACGCAGATTTATCTTCAGGAAGAGACCAGCATCACGAAGGTTGTGGACCCGTGGGGCGGCTCCTATTATGTTGAACGCCTGACGCACGAACTGATGCACGGGGCGTGGGCGCTGATTGAAGAGGTTGAAGGACTGGGCGGGATGGCGAAGGCCATTGAGACCGGCGTTCCGAAGATGAGGATCGAAGCGGCTGCGGCGCGCAGGCAGGCACGGATCGACTCCGGCGCGGATGTGATTGTGGGCCTCAATGCCTATCCTTCGCCGGAAGAGCCTCTGATTCCTGTTCTGGATATTGATAATGATGCCGTGCGCGAATCGCAACTGAATCGCCTTGCTCAACTGAAGCGCGAACGCGATCCGGAAGCGGTGCGCGAATCACTTGAACTGCTGGCTCGATGCGCCACATCCGGCGATGGTAACCTGCTGGAGTGCGCTGTGGATGCAGCACGCAAGCGCGCGACGCTCGGTGAGATTTCTTCGGCGCTTGAAAAAGTGTGGGGTCGCTACCAGGCGACTACGCGCACCATTGCGGGCGTGTACTCGGCGGAGAGCGGCAACGCGGGCGAGTTCAAAAAGGCGCAGCAAATGGTTGCGGAGTTTGAGCAGGCAGAAGGCCGCCGCCCACGCATCCTGGTTGCCAAAATGGGGCAGGATGGGCACGACCGCGGCGCGAAGGTCATTGCTACGGCATTCGCCGATATCGGGTTCGACGTGGATATCGGGCCGCTGTTCCAGACTCCGCGCGAGGTGGCGCGCCACGCGGTTGAGAACGATGTGCACGTGGCCGGCGTTTCGTCCCTGGCTGCCGGACACAAGACGCTGGTTCCGCAGTTGATTGACGAGTTGCGGGCGCTTGGCCGCGAAGACATCCTTGTGGTGGTCGGCGGCGTGATTCCGCCGCAGGATTACGAGTTCCTCTACAAGGCTGGAGTGGCCGGCATTTATGGGCCGGGTACGGTGGTTCCGGTGGCCGCGCAGCGTATCATGGGCATTCTAAGCGGCAGTTTGGCCGGAGGATAAGTCCAACTATGGATGCGGAAGAGAGCGCGCTGCGTGTCTGTCCCGGAAGTCTTACGCCGGAGCCACCGCGCGACTTGATTGCGCAGGTTGCAAAGCGCCGCCGCTCTCTGACACGGCAGCAATATCTCGACGGGATTCTCGCCGGCGACCGCACTGTATTGGCGCAAGCCATTACGCTGATCGAGAGTTCGCGCGCGGCAGACCGGGAACTAGCCGAACAAATCATCGAAGACTGTCTTCCGTATAGCGGGAACTCCATTCGCGTGGGCATCACCGGCGTACCGGGCGCAGGCAAGAGCAGTGTGATTGAAGCGCTGGGGACCTTCCTGATTGAAGAACACCAGCAGAAGATTGCCGTGCTGGCCATCGATCCCAGCAGCCAGATCTCAGGCGGAAGCATTCTGGGCGACAAGACGCGGATGCAGACTCTCGCATCGAGCGAGATGGCGTTTATCCGGCCTTCGCCGTCGCGCGGATCGCTGGGCGGCGTGGCGCAGCGCACCCGCGAAGTGATGCTGCTGTGCGAGGCTGCGGGCTACGGAAACATCCTTGTTGAAACCGTCGGCGTGGGGCAATCGGAGATCGCCGTTCACGGCATGGTGGATTTTTTTCTGCTGCTGATGCTGGCCGGCGCGGGCGATGAGCTGCAGGGGATGAAGCGCGGCGTGATGGAGATGGCCGATATCGTGGTGGTCAACAAGGCGGACGGGAGCAATTTGATGGCCGCGGAGAGGGCCAGGACAGACGCACAGAATGCGCTGCACTACTTTCCCGCCTCGCAGTCGGAGTGGACGCCTCGCGCTCTGACCTGCTCGGCGCAGACCGGGCACGGGATTCCGGAACTTTGGGAATGCGTTCTGGAGTACACCGCGCTGACCAAGGGCAACGGCTGGTTCGCTGCCGCCCGGCGCGACCAGACGCGGACCTGGATGCACGAGATTATCCAGCAGGGACTACGACAGCGGTTTGAGGCGCATCCGGTGATCCGCAAGCGGATGGAGTCGCTTGAGCAGGAAGTGGTGGAAGGACGCACTACATCTTTTCGAGCGGCGCTAACGCTGCTGGAGATCTACGCCGGGCGGGAGTGACGATTTCGCCTTGGGGCTCTTGTGGCCGGCGGGCATCATGGTCCGGCATCCGGGACACATCGGGGGTCCCCCCCCTAAATGCCGGATTCTTCAAGGAAGTCGCATGGTTTCAGCCAGATGCGGCAGGGGTCGCGCGCCAAGTCGATGATTCTGTTCTTGTTGCGCGCAGATTATTGGCAGCAAAGGGGTTACACACGTTCGCTCTTCTGACTCTTTAAAGTTAAGGGCCTGGGTGAAAGCCATAAGATGATTCTGCGCCGGAGAGGCGAAATTATACGCAATTTGACGGAGGGAAAATCGAAGTGCCTGGGCGAAGAGCGGGAATGCGTGGCATCCCGTCCTTTTGCAAAGAATCCCCGGACCCTGGGGCGTTTTTCGTTAGTAATCGCCTCTTTTGCGGGTAAATTGTCTTCAATGAGCGCTTGGGCTGCTAACGCCCTGTGAGTTTCCGCTCCTGATTTATCCGCAATCCGCGGTATGTTTGGGCGACCTAAATCACTGGGCTGTACGGGGAAATAAGCAGCGGCTCAGGCTCAATAGGCAAGAGGAAGCCCTACCCTCTTGATGATAGAGCGGTAGCGCTCATCGGAGTGGAGGAAGTCATATGCCGGGTCGTTCTGCACCCATAGCAGAAGCGGAGAATGCTCCCGATAACCTTGTTCGAGAAGAGAGAGGGTCTTTTCGCGGTCGCCGAGCTGGGCGTAAAGTAGGGACAGATCAACGGGCGAGACATATTGCGAAGTGGATTTCTTTTTGAGGTCGTCCACCTGCCAGCGGACCACGTTCTTGTATCCCCCTTGCTGGAAGGCTCGCCTTACAATCGCAACGGATGCCTCGTCACGTTGCAATGTCAACATTTTCTCCAGTTCGCTCGTGGCCTCTTTGTACATGCCTTTACACCTGTAGGTTCTATAAAGAATCCAATGAAGAGCCCAATCGTTGGGAGTCGATTCCTGTCGCTGGAGCGCGTCGGTCAGAGCCACGTCGTACTGTCGCGCAAGGAAGTAGGAGTAAGCCAATGCAAAGGGACGGGCGAAGGGATCGAGTTCGGTCGCTTTCTTCTGCGCTTCGATGGCTTCCTGGTTGCGGTTAAGTGTGGCAAGAATCTTGGCGCGAAAGTGATATGCCTCTGCGAACTCCGGGTCAAGTTCGATCGCCCGCTTACATTCCTGATCTGAGCGCGTCCAGTCCCAGCGATTTATGTAGATTGCTGCACACAGGGTGAGGTGGGCCTCAGGAAGTGTGTCGTCGAGTTGAACCGCCTTGGTGGCCGCTTCTTCCCCTGCTTCCAGCGTTTCTGCCGGGCTCTTCTGACCATCGATGGCGCTAGCGCCGTAGTACATCGCCAAGCCGCTCCATCCGGGCGCATAGTCCGGCTGCAGTTCCGTCGCTTTCTTGAAATAGCCGAAGGATTTTGCGTACTGGCCGGCATACCAAAGATAGCGGCCGCGCAGGTAGGCATCGTGGGCTTCGGGATTGACATAGCGCGGGAGTGGGGCTTGAGGAACCGCACTGTTAAGTCGCTTGGCGATGGTCTGCGCTGCTTCCCTCGGCAGCGAAACGATATCGCTCGCGTCCCGGTCATAGCTTTCCGCCCATAGGTGGGTGTCGCTGGGCGCCTGTATGAGCTGGATGGTCATGTGGACTTTTTCGCCGGAACGGGCGATCGATCCCTCGAGGATGCCATCGACGCCAAGCGCTCGCGCTATCTCCGGCAAGGGGCGGCGAACTCCCTTGTATTGCATGACGGAAGTTCGGGAGACAACACGGAGGGTCGAGTTCTTGGCCAGCATGGTGATCAACTCATCGGTCATGCCGTCGGCGAAGTAATCCTGAGACGGATCGCCGGAGAGGTTATCGAGCGGAAGAACGGCCAGCGAACTGATCTGAGGTCTTGCAGAGAGGCCTAGGAATCGAGCTGCCAAACCGCGCGCAGCTGGACTTATGGCAATGAAGGCGAGGACAACCGCCGCTCCGAAGGTGGCGAGCCAAAGGATAAGGCGCGAGTTGTGAGCGTTCCCCGGCGTCGTTTCACGGTGTTGTGTTGCGTCGTGGGCCGTTTGCGACTGGGTCGGGCTGGCCGCGGCGAGCACCGGATACGCAACGGCGTCTCCGATATCCAGGAGATTGGTTTCAGTCGGCGATAACTGGCTCTGGTCTCCGGACAAAGACGGCTCAGCTGTTGCGATGGGAGCTATGAATCGATAGCCCTTGCCTGTAACAGTTTGTATGAAGCGAGGCCTCTCAGGGTCTTCGTCCAGAACTTGGCGGATTTTTCGGATGGCAGTGTTGATGCCGTGCTCGGTATCCACGAACACTTCACTGTCCCACAGGCGCTCGATGATTTCGGTTCGGGTGACGAGATGGCCATTCCCGGCTGCCAGCAGAATGAGCAACTCCATCGGTTTTCTTTCCAGCTTGAGGGCGCGGCCCGCCCGGGACAGCTCAAAGCGGTTGCAATCCACCTTGAAGTCGCCGAATTCAAAGACTCTGAAGGCCACCGGAAAGCACCCCCGAGGGTGAAGTATAGCATCCGTTTTAGCGACATCAGTTTGATCGCGTTTCATTTCAGCGAGTTACCGCTTTACCTAAACTTCACCTCGACCTTTACCCCCTCGTCATTGCCTCCTGCGGGCCTGGAGGTTAGCTTCCTCTTCAGACGGCCATCCCCGGCCGAGGAGGACAAATCAATGAAGCTGCAAATTTGGAAATCGATCTCAGGCATAGGTGCGTTGACCCTTGTCTTGTCCATTGCTCCTGCCGGCATGGCGCAGTGTGGCCTGCCAACGAAGCTCATCAAACCTTCCAGTTGGAGCCCCCAATATGGCGCGACAAGACCGCAGCTAGAATTGGCGGCACTCGAAGGCTCCGCGCCTATCGTCGGAATGTGGCACGTCGTCTTTACCGCGCAAACCCAGAACGGAGAGACTATTCCGGTCACCGGTGGAGTCGTGATCGACAACTCCGTGGTCGTGTGGCATGGCGATGGAACGGAAATCATGAATTCTTCGCGCTCGGCACAGGACGGAAACTTCTGCCTGGGCGTCTGGGAGCGCACAGGAGACCGCACTTATCTCCTCAACCACATCCCCTGGCAGGGAAACGTGTATGACCCCACTGCGACACCCGACGCCATCGGGGCGCCCCAAGCAGGTGCGCAGTACATTGAGAAGATTACGCTAAACCCGGACGGGAATTCCTATACTGGGACCTTCACTCTACATGCCTATGACACTTCCGGGAACGTCTACGTGTCGTTTACAGGCGTAATCTCAGCTAAGCGCATCACACCGGAAACTCCTTTCGGTGCTCTGCTTTGAGGAACGATAGCCTAGGTATGGGAGGACGGCGGTCTCCAGTTCGACGCCCTCCCCCCAGGCATGGTCTTTTTTGACGCGTTATCCGCCGAGGCACTCGTTGAGAGCAGATCAGTAACCTGAAGTCGGCATTTCGGTTGTATTCCGGGGATTTGGTTTCCGGGTGTGCGGTCGGTGCTCTGTCGAAGCTCGGCTGCTCGAAGCGGTGTTTATGCCTATGGGCTGTGGTGAAAGTCCAGATTCCTTTGAAGAACATTTCTTAGGGGCTGAACAGGCTGCGGAGAAGCCGGGATATGAGGTGAAGCCGGAAAAAGCTGGGCAGCAGGGGCTCATGCGTGCGCGTGAGAACCCGGCTTTCGTAAGCACCCAAAGCGACAGTGGACGCTGGAGGGAAGACAGTTTTATTCAAAAGCAGCAAGTTAGCGCCGCTTCGCGGCATGGCAAGTTGGCAAGTTGGCGCTAAAATCCGGTTCTCACGCAGACACTGATGCCCTGCTCGTTGTATGGCACTTGCGGCACGACTGAAGCCTTGCCCTTTTTACAGAACAAGTTGAAAGCGATGCGAAGATGAGTTTTTCCGCATGCCTGTGAAGCCCTCCTCGTTATGTGGCACTTTCGGCACGACTAATAAACAGGCTGCGGAAAAAGACGAGGTTCTGGAGAGAAAGCCCGAAAACCATACCCCAGGGGCTGAAGCCCCTCGATGATTTGATTTATGTTACACCGGGGATAAATCCCCGGCCTACCGCCCGCGCGAGTTTTCCGCAAGCTGTTCAGCCGTGCCGCATCGACCGGGTTCCGGAGTGTCCGGAATCGGACAGTCGGGAGGCGTAAACGGTCAGTTCGGGTTGAGGCTTGGGCTCGGGGTCGCCGCTAAGTGCTTCATTTTCAAGGGGGAATTGAGTGCGTGTTTGGCCCCCCAAGTGCCATAAGAGGGCGTGATGGATATTGCACGCCCAGACTTGAAGCAGAAGAGGAAACGCCAGATAGCAGTATGGGCTGGCGTCGCGGTGGTGTTGTTGACGGTTGCAGTGGTGGCCGTGTCGCGGCTGAAGCCGGCGGCGCCCACGGTAGACCGCTCCACCATCTGGCCCGACACGGTTGTACGGGGGCCCATGATCCGGCAGGTGCGCGGATCGACGGGGACGCTGGTTCCGCGCGAGGACTCGATTGAGTTGATCCCGGCGCAGACCGACGCCACCGTGGTCCGCATCGTTGTGCTGCCGGGGACCAAGGTGACGCCGGACACGGTGCTGCTGGACCTGGCCGACCCTCCGCTGGCGCAGGCGCTGCTGAGCGCGCAGTTGGCGCTGAAG
>Ga0073936_10007063_pt1 | contig 14595 bp, 13 predicted proteins | sample AliMusrvi5mmetaG_FD_87041 | JGI IMG/M metagenome (GOLD analysis project Ga0073936, IMG submission 87041) | Freshwater lake bacterial and archeal communities from Alinen Mustajarvi, Finland, to study Microbial Dark Matter (Phase II) - Alinen... | ecosystem: Environmental > Aquatic > Freshwater >... | reverse complement strand
CACATATTCAGGTGTCAGACCCAGGTAGGAGGCTATCATGTATTGTGGAACACGTTGTACAAATTCGGGAAATGAAGTGCAAAAAAGCAGGTAAAACTCTTCCTTTGAAAGTTCAAACATGTATTTGACCCGAAGTTGGGAAGCGGCTACTGCATTTTGCATGATGATTCGAAAATAGCGCTCCAGTTGAGGCACTTCCTTGAGCAATGCCTCAAAAGAAAGTATGTCGATGGATAGAATCTCTGATTTTTCAATCGCTTGAATGAAGTATTCGGAAGGTTTGTTGTCGGAGAAACTAAAAAAATCGGAAATCCACCAATTTTCCTTTGCAAATTGAGTAATCTGCTCGTTCGTCTTGTGATTGATGAAATACATTCTTACACAACCTTTTACTACAAAATGGATGGAACGACATACCTGACCCTCTTTAAGCAAAAACTCTTTTCTTTTGAATATCCCGGATTTGAAGTACTTGTTAAGAATCTCTATCGAATAGCCATCAAGTGAGACAAATTTGCTGATGTGTTCTAAAAGGTTTGGATCAATCATTTTTGTTTTCTGCTAATTCCTGTCTATCTATATCCGGATTCCGGACAACCTGATTAACTATTTATCTTCTTGCCCGGACTTTTGATGTTCCGGATTTACTACATACAACTTCCAGTAAAATTGTATGTGGCATAATGGAATTGAATGCGGTTAATTGAGCCGAATGTAAGGATTAATTTATTCACGTGACCAATGCGGATTATATTTTGGAATAGGACAATCAATACATGGGTGTCTTTCTTGTTATTGAGCTTAATATTGTATAAATTTGGTTCTTACTGGCGCAACAGGAAGTGCTGGCTTTTAGTACATTGATTGCATACCTTAAATGTTCATTATGAAAAATACCGATGATTTTTTTGAGAAGACCGGAAAATTTGCCGTACAGGCTGAGGCTAAATTAAAAGAAGCACTCGAAAAGGCTCAGAAGAGCGAAGCATTTGCGAAGATTACCGATGCCATGGAACAGGTAGGAGAAGTGGTAGATAAGAAAATTGAGGAAATCAAAAAGGGAGAACTTCCCGGTAAGGTTGAAAATCTGCGCGATCAGGCCGAAAACAAGGCCGAAACCTTTTTTGACCATGCCAGGGCCTATGGCTCCATCCTGGCAAATGATGTAGATGAAGTGATTGATTCCCTGAAGGAAAAGCTTTCGGGGAATAGTAATAAAAAGTAATCAGTTTCAACATTAAATCGACATAAGCCATGAGAAAGTTGTGGATCATCTGCATAACCGGAAGTATATTTTTCTTAATTTCTGGAAATAAGAGCATCGCACAAGATGTCAATAACAGCCAAAAGTCTGAGAAATCTGCCCTTAATGTTGACAATAGCAAAAATTCACTCGATTGGGCAGGAACATATTCCGGATTGTTGCCATGTGCTGATTGTGAGGGTATCCAGACATTCATCACCCTGACCAAAGATCTGACCTATCAGATCCGGACCAAATTCATGGGTCGAAAAGATGCTCCTGTTGAGAAGAGTGGTCTTTTTAGCTGGAACAAAGAGGGAAGCAAGATAGAATTGCTCGGATACAAGGCGGGTACAATGCCGGTATATTATCTGGTGGGTGAAAACAAATTGATTCAACTTGACATGCAGGGAAACAGAATTACTGGCAAACTGGCCGACAATTACATTCTGAAGAAAGTGAAGTCAGCCACAGTAGCACAGGAAACAGCCAAAAGTAAGGAAACAGCTCTTGTTGGAACCAAATGGCTGCTCGTAGAACTACATGGACAAGCTGGGGTAAAGAACAAGGAAAACAAAGAAGCACCTTATCTTCAGTTATCGCAGGATGGCAGGGTAGCTGCCTATGCAGGTTGCAACAGGATTCTGGGCGGTTATGAATTGAAAGATGGGTTCAGAATCCATTTTAAAGGCATGGCTTCTACCATGATGGCCTGCCTTGATATGAAGGACGAGCAGGTGCTGAAAGAAGTTTTCAACGTTGCCGACAATTATTCGCTTAATGGGAATAGGATGACTCTCAACAAAGGTCGAATGGCACCATTGGCTGTGTTTGAAGCTCAAAAATGAGAAAGTTTGAAAGGTTTGAATTGTTTGAGATGTTTGTAAAGTTTGAAGGGTTTTTAGATTCCTTCAGGAAGCAAAAACCCTTCATACATTTCAAACCCTTCAAACAAATTAAACAAACTCCAGCATTGATTTTTGAATCAGTTCAATTGCTTCGAGCATCTGTGGCTCTGTAATAATCAAGGGCGGCGTAAACCGTATGGTATGTTCGTGGGTCGGTTTGGCCAGGATGCCGTTCTCCTTCATCTTCAGGCAGAGGTCCCAGGCCTGTTTCCCTTTGACAGGATTAATCTGAATGGCATTGAGCAAACCTTTTCCTCTAACCTGGGCAATCAGGGGGGAATCGAATGATTCCATTTTGTCGCGAAAGATCTGACCCATCGCAGTTGCATTTTCCGACAACCTTTCATCCTGCAATACCGCCATGGCTGCCAGTGAGACTTTTGCAGCCAAAGGATTTCCGCCATAGGTGGAGCCATGTTCACCGGGGCGAATGGTCAGCATGATCTGATCATCTGCAAGCACACAAGAGACCGGATACATCCCTCCTGAAGCTGCTTTGCCCAAGATCAAAAGATCAGGACGTACCCCTTCATGGTCGCAGGCCAGCATTTTGCCTGTCCTGCATAGTCCTGTCTGCACTTCATCAGCCGCCAGTAACACGTTGTACTCTTTGCAAAGCTGGGCAGCCTTCCTGAGATAGTTGTCTTCTGGTACATATACTCCGGCTTCAGCCTGGATAGGTTCCACCAGAAATCCAGCCGTATGCGGATGGCTCAGCTCTTTCTCCAAAGCCTTCAGGTCGTTGTAGGGAATTTTTACAAAACCGGGTGTAAAAGGACCATAATCCCCGTAGGAATCAGGATCTGAAGACATCGAGATAATGGTGATGGTACGGCCATGAAAATTGCCATCGCAAACAATAATGCGTGCCTGGTTTTCAGGTATACCCTTGACTTTGTAAGCCCACTTGCGGATGAGTTTCAAGGCGGTTTCATCTCCTTCGGCTCCCGAATTCATCGGCAGGATCTTGTCATAACCGAAGAGTTTGGTCATGTACTCTTCCCACTCTCCCAGGACATTGTTGTAAAACGCACGTGAAGTGAGTGCCAGTTTTCCGGCCTGATCGACCAGTGCTTTGACAATCTTAGGGTGACAATGGCCCTGGTTGACAGCCGAATAAGAAGCAAGAAAATCAAAATAGCGTTTCCCTTCGACATCCCAGACAAAAACTCCTTCCCCTCTTTCAAGCACAACGGGTAGCGGGTGATAGTTGTGAGCGCCGTATCGGTCTTCCTTGTTAATATAATCTTGTGTTATCATGGTATTTGGTTTAAAAATTTTGGTTTCTGAAATATGGAACGAAGCTAAAATATATTCGCTGAACTATCAAATTTTAAGCAACTCTGAATTGCCTTTCTGCTCATTTTTCAGATGATTTATATCATGCTATTCTTTATTAAATTGCGAAAGCCGTAACTTTATAGTAAAGATAAAATCAGGCTTTTAAATTTTTACTTGACAGACTTGATTCTTTGCATCAAAAGAACAATGTGACCAGGAAACTAATTGGTTACTAAATTGAATTGGGAAATAAAGTTATAGATACAATGCTCAACAAATTGTTTTTTAAGACGACAGTTGCATCAGAAGCTTATCGATGCTTTCAAATTAATCCTTCTTCCTGTCAGGTAATTGGGAACGGCATGCATCTGGTTCTCAAAATCGGAAACCCAATAGTAAGAGATCGTATTGTCAAGGTCAAAAAGATTGAAGATTTCAAGGGAAAGCCATGCCTCTTTCAGATTTCTGCAAAAGGAACAGGAGTTTTTGGGGGATTCGCTTCCAAAAAACAATTTGGAGAATCCAAGGTCCACCCTTTTGTAGGCGGGCATGCGGAATGTATCCATGTATCTTTCTCCCTGAGGTGGACCGAAAGGCAGTCCGCTGCCGTACAATAGGGTTAGATTCATCTTTACGGTAGGATTTTTGGGGAAATAATCCTGAAAGAACATGGAAAAATTGAAGCGCTGGTCGGTGGGTCTGGGAAGATACCCCGGATATACAGTTGTAGGGGGCCCCCCATTGACTCCAGGCTCCTGGTAGTGATCTCCAATAATATCCTCTTCGGTCTTCATGAGTGTGACAGAAGCCCATGAAGTGGCACCGCGAATGGGTTCTCCGAATATTTTCATTTCAAGCCCGGTGGCATAGCCTTTGGCCTGCTCTTCTGGAAAGTATTGCAAATCGAGATTGGTTACTTTGTATGGAATCAGGTGCGTCAAGGTCTTGTACCAAATTTCGGATGAAAACTTAAAAGGACGGTCACCCCACATAAAAGGATAATCAAGCCCGGCCACATAATGGATCGATTTTTGCGCTTGAACACCAGGGATGATTTCGGCATTCATGTTCTTAAGTTCCTTGAAAAATGGCATCTGCTGATAAATGCCCCAGGCAGCATGAAGTTGCAGGGCTTTGTTCCTGTCGGGGAAATACCTTACCAATATTCGCGGACTAAAAATGGTTTGCCGGTTGTAGTCCCAATATTGAATTCGCCCTCCGTAATTGGCCGACACGACAGAATGTTGAAATTTTATGGTGAACTCATCCTGCAGAAATGCGCTGTATCGTATGCTGTTGATCTGATTGTCCGCCTTTACACTTCGGTACAAATCAAGTTTCTGATCGTTGTATGGTATCGAATATCCTGCCGAATCCCTCATTTCCCACTCACTTACCTGATCATGGATCCGTTCTGACTGAAGTTTGATTCCCCAACGTACATTGTGCTTCTCTGCAGAAAATTGCCCCGTATGCTCTATATTTAGAATGGAAGCCTGCAGATAGTTTCCGGCATGTCTCAGGGAAGAACCCACACCGACGAGAAGGGTACTGTCAGGATTTGCACCGGCGTTAGCCCCGGCCGTGATTTCATTCAGGTAATACTGCCCAAGGATATCGTACCGTACTTTCTCATCAGAATAGAAGGAACTGGCTGTCCATTTCAGGTTCAAATAACTGGAGGGCTGATAATTGGCCGTTACCGCTCCAAAACGATTGGTAAATTGGTCCTTCTCTCCGCCATCAAAGTAGATCTTCAGCATATAAGCCTGACTCATGGTTCCAAACCTGGTTTCCCTCGTTTCAGGGGTGAAGGAATAATTGTTGGTGGCAAAATCTCCCAGAAAGTTGACTGAAAATTTAGGAGAGAAGGTGTATCCCAACAAGGTCTGAAAATCAAAGCAAGCCGGATCATAATGTCCTTTCTGATCCAGCGTACCAAGCAGATAGCGGTTATCGCGGTAGCGTATGCCTGTCAAATAGGTGAAATTGTTGCGGAGTGCCCTGCCCTCGACATGGACAGAACCTCCCAGTGCTCCCAATTCGGCGGTACCGGCAGTTTTATCTGGAACTTTGTAGTCAATATCCAGCACAGAAGACATTTTGTCTCCGTATGAACTCTCAAACCCACCTGATGAGAAGCGTATTGCTGAAACCAGATCCGGATTCAGAAAGCTGAGCCCCTCCTGTTCTCCGGTCTTAACCAAAAACGGACGATAAATCTCTATTCCATTGACATATAAGAGATTTTCGTCATAGTTTCCTCCCCTGACACTGTACTGTGGGCTCAGTTCATTGTGGCTGCTAACGCCTGGCATAGTCTTGACAAGCTGTTCCACCGATCCACTTCCTGTTCCTGAGAGATTCCTGGCCAACAATGGATCGATGCTGACACTCCCGTCATTTTTCTTTCGTTGTTCTTTAACCTCAACCTCCGAGAGCCTTATTGAGAGAGGATTCATAATTTGAGTTACCTCCTTTTGCTGTATGGTAGAAACGAGAAGTTCAACAGTCTGGAAATTGAGCATGGAAAATACAAGAATGGAATCTTTGTGTTCCCTTAATTGAATTGTGAACTTTCCTTTTAAATCACTATAAGTTCCCTTCTGACTATTTTTGATCACGATGTTGACTCCTGGTAAGGGTTGTTGATCTGGTCCAACCGTTTTGCCTGACAGAATAAAAAATCGCTCTTGTCCAAAAACCGGGAAAAGAGGGATAAGAAGAAGCAGTGACAAGAAAATAAAAAGTTTGTGGTTCATAAGATGCGAGGTCAAACATCCTGATAAAAGTATTCAAATTATTGATCGTTCACAGCCATGTTCTCTTTTGAAATAGGAATAGAGTGATCAATTTTGATTATTTTCGCGTTCTGATTCTTAAATCTTTATGGCTTACAAACAAAGAGGCCCCTCACTTCAGTACTGGTAATGCCATCAGGGCCATAAAACAGTCGATTGTGTAGGTACATTTTTGAACTTATGAAAGGGGAACTTTCCCTTCAACCATGGTTTGCTGGACGACAGAGGAGAGATTGGAAAGTTTGACCCGGCTATTGATGCAGATACCTTGAGCAGTGAAGAGGTTTGCAGGGTGGATAAGTGGCTTTCTGATTTCAATGAGCCACAGTTTTACGGCAACTTATTGTTGTTCCTTTTTGAATATTTTTCGATTACAATTTTAATATGCAAAAAAAATTATTGTTGGGAGTAGAAGCTATAGGCCAGGGAGCGATTGACGGAGGAATTTCTGGTGTCTATGCCTACCCGGGTACCCCTTCTACAGAGATTACTGAGTACATTCAGGAAAACAAAGTGGCAATTGAACGGAACCTGCACCGCCAATGGTCGGCCAATGAGAAAACTGCTATGGAGGCAGCACTTGGGATGTCGTATGCAGGTAAAAGAACTCTGGTCTGCATGAAGCATGTAGGACTAAACGTAGCTGCGGATGTCTTTATGAACATTGCTGTGACCGGTATCAATGGTGGAATGGTGATAGCTGTGGCCGACGACCCTTCGATGCACTCCTCCCAGAATGAACAGGATTCGAGGTACTATGGAAAATTTGCCATGGTTCCGGTATTGGAGCCTTCCAACCAGCAGGAGGCTTATGACATGACAATTGCCGGACTGGATCTGTCCGAAAAAACAGGTATTCCGGTATTAATCCGTATTACAACCAGATTAGCCCATTCCCGCTCAGGCGTTCAACTTGTTGATTTACCCCGGACAGAAAATCTCCTTTCACTGCCTGAAGACCCACTGCAATTTGTTTTGCTTCCATCCAATGCGCGAAAAAGATACAATATGTTGCTGTCTCAACAGTCCCGATTCATGGAAATGGCTGAAGAGTCCTCCTTCAACCAGTATGTTGCAGGTACCGACGGCAGCCTGGGGATTGTATGTTGTGGCATTGCCTTCAACTATTTCAGGGAAAACTATCCCGGAGTATCTCCCTATCCGTATGTTAAAATCTCGCAATATCCACTCCCGGAAAAGTTATTGAAAAGACTTGAATCGCAGGTGGATGAAATTCTGGTCCTCGAAGAGGGATACCCTTTGGTGGAGGAACAACTGAAAGGATTCTTTCAACGTGGAAAAAGGGTTCGCGGGCGTCTTGACGGCACTCTGCCCAGAGCCGGAGAACTGAATCCTGACCTGGTCGCCACCGCACTAAAATTAGAAAAGCCTGAACCACAATTGATTTCAGGTAAGCTTGTCAACAGACCTCCGGCTCTTTGTAAGGGATGTGGACACCATGATACTTACCGCGCACTGAATGAAGTAATGGAAGAATATGGAAGAGGGAAAGTATTCTCCGATATTGGTTGTTACACGCTTGGAGCATTGCCACCCTATAATTCTATCTACAGCTGCGTAGACATGGGAGCCTCTGTTACCATGGCTAAAGGAGCGGCAGACGCAGGACTTTTTCCATCAGTGGCCGTTATCGGTGATTCAACCTTTACCCATTCCGGAATCACAGGATTGCTGGATGCCGTGAATGAACAATCCAATATTGTACTAATCATTGGTGACAACGAATCGATATCCATGACTGGTGGACAGGATTCCTCTGCATTGGGCCGTATTGAAGCGATCTGTGAAGGAGTCGGGGTCCTTCCCGAACACATTAATGTTCTGGAATCTCTGCCTAAAAATCATGAACTTCTTGTTGGGTTGCTCAGGAAAGAGATTGCGTACAAAGGGGTATCAGTCATCATTCCCCGAAGGGAGTGCATTCAGAAATTAGCCAGGAAGAAGAATGGATGAATAAACAATGATGTTGTGCAAATCTTAAATTGAATTAAAATATTTGGAATGAAGTGTGACATAGTTTTAGCTGGAGTCGGAGGACAGGGAATCCTCTCTATTGCCACAGTTTTGGGGTTGGCAGCTGTCGAAAATAACCTATATCTGAAACAGGCAGAGACGCATGGGATGAGCCAGCGGGGTGGAGCAGTTCAATCCTACCTCAGGTTGTCAGACCAGCCGATTTTTTCAGACCTGATCCCTTCCGGGGAAGCACAACTGATCCTATCTGTCGAGCCATTGGAAGCTTTACGGTACCTCTCCTATCTTTCGGAACGTGGTTATGTGATTACCAATACCACCCCATTTATCAACATTTCGGATTATCCGGATCAAGGTGATTTGCTGGAAACGATTGCCCAGCTTCCCAGGGTAGTAGCCATTGATGCTGAAAATGTTGCTAAGAGAGCCGGAAATGCGAAATCATCCAATATGGTGATGCTGGGTGCTGCAGCTCCATTTATTGATCTCCCGCTCCAAAGTCTGGAGCAGTCAATAAGGGATATTTTCTCCAAAAAAGGTGCTGAAATTGTAGAAATTAATCTAAAGGCCTTCCATGCCGGAAGAGTCTATTCTGAACAAATTTTGAACAGTAAAAAATAGCAAAGATGATCCTGCCTGGAAGGTACAACACCCTTAAAGTTGTGAAATATGTCGATTTTGGAGTCTATCTGGATGGTGGAGAAATGGGTGAGATTCTTTTGCCGGCACGGTATGTGCCTGAAGTTTGCGAAGTAGGAGAGGATATGGAGGTTTTTATTTACCTGGATTCTGAAGACAGAATTATTGCCACCACTGAAAAACCTTTTGCCCAGATTGGCGAATTCGCAATGCTACAGGTTGTGGCCGTTAATAACATTGGCGCTTTTTTGGATTGGGGTCTCATGAAAGATCTGCTGGTACCGTTCAGGGAGCAGAAGATGAACATGGTGGAAGGCCGCTTTTACCTGGTGTATCTCTATGTGGATCCGGATTCCAATAGGATAGCCGCTTCTGCCAAACTGGAAAAATTCCTTGACAATGTTATCCCTGAATACAAGGTAGGGGAGGAAGTTGCATTGATCATCGAGAGTGAAAGCGAACTGGGCTATAATGCTATTATTAATCATCTTCACCGGGGTATTCTCTACCACGATGAGCTTCCTGCACCGCTAAAAAAGGGACAGCAGATGAAAGCCTACATTAAGAAGGTCAGGGAAGACAAGAAGATTGACCTTTCGCTCTACCGACCCGGCTACCAGCAGGTAGACAGCGTTTCTCAAAATATTCTTGACCGGTTGAAAGAAGCTGGGGGATACCTCCCATTAACGGACAAAAGTGATGCAGTACTTGTTTTTGACCATTTCGCTATTAGTAAAAAAGTATTCAAAAAGGCCATTGGTGCCCTCTACAAACAGAGACTGATCGTATTGGAAGCGAAGGGGATACGATTGATTTGAAAATGGGAAAAACCTGTTTGAACTGGTAATTTTCACATATTCAATTTCTAAAATTGGATTGGTTCCAATTTTAATTTAACGCTATTTTTTTTCTGCGAGAATAACTTTGGCTCAATTGACTTATTTTTGTCCACTTGTCTGTGGAATTAACATTTATTAACGCGTATTTGTGAATGGAAAATAATCATTCCGGTATAAAGAAAGTCACTCTGGCAGGACTTGTCATCACACTTGGGATTGTCTACGGTGACATTGGTACCAGCCCATTGTACGTGATGAATGCCATCGTCAAGGGGGGCGCCGAACTCAATCAGCTTTTGATTTATGGAGGGCTCTCCTGTATTTTTTGGACCCTGACCCTGCAGACTACCTTCAAATATGTTATCATCACCCTCCAGGCTGATAACCATGGTGAGGGTGGAATCTTTGCCCTTTTTGCACTTGTCAGGAGAAAGACAAATCTGATTGCCATGATTACCATGATCGGAGGTAGTGCCTTGCTGGCCGACGGCGTTATCACACCTGCCATCACCGTTACTTCTGCGGTCGAAGGTTTGGATATCTTATACAGCAATGTTCCGGTAGTGCCTATTGTGCTTACTATCTTCCTGCTTCTTTTCTTCTTCCAGCAATTTGGATCAGGCTTCATTGGAAAAATTTTTGGGCCTGTGATGTTTATGTGGTTCATTCTTCTTGCGGTACTCGGTATCAGTCAACTTACACATGGGATCGGCATCATGTCCGCCATGAACCCCTATTATGCCTATAAATTTCTATCCAGTTATCCCGAAGCAATTATCTTGTTAGGAGCCGTCTTCCTTGCAACAACTGGAGCCGAAGCACTGTATTCCGACCTTGGACATTGTGGGATAAAGAACATCAGGATCACCTGGGTTTTTGTAAAGATTTCCTTGTTGCTCAATTATTTCGGACAGGGAGCCTGGTTGCTCAATCATCTTGCCGATGCAAGAGACGTAAAAATATTCTATGCCATCATGCCCCACTGGTTTCTCATTCCAGGTGTTATCATAGCTACTGCAGCGGCGGTTATTGCCAGTCAGGCCCTTATCAGCGGATCCTATACCTTGATAAGCGAAGCCATTACACTGAATATCTGGCCAAGGATCAAAGTGCTCTATCCCACCTCCATCAAGGGACAAGTCTATATTCCTTTTGTCAATTGGTTGCTTTGGATAGCCTGCTCCTTTGTAGTTATTTATTTTGGCAAGTCATCCAACATGGAAGCCGCCTATGGCCTGTCCATAACCATTACCATGATCATGACTACTTTGCTCTTGTCGGTCTATCTGCACAAGCGAAAGTTAAATGTCTTCCTGCGGCTGTTCGTGACAAGTCTGTTCCTGACGATCGAAGGGACCTTCCTGTATGCGAATCTTCACAAGTTTGTAGATGGAGGTTGGCTCACCATCCTATTGGCCTCCCTCTTCTTTATCATTATGTATGGCTGGTATTTTGGCCGGAAGATCAAAAATAAGTTTATCACCTTCACCAGCCTTAAGAAGGAGACAGAAGTGATATATGAATTGAGTATGGACTACAATGTACCCAAGATAGCTACTAACCTGGTCTACATTACCAAGGCCAACAAATTGGATCAGATCGAGTCCAAAATCATGTACTCCATCTTCAACAAGCATCCTAAGAGGGCTAATACCTATTGGTTTTTGCATATTGACAGCCTTGATACCCCGGACACCTTCGAATACACGGTTCATCATATTGTACCCGGAGTTGTGATCAAGGTTGAATTCCACCTTGGATTCAAAATAGAACGACGCATCAACGTCTATTTCAAACAGGTGCTGGAGGATCTGGAGAAAACCCATGAGATCAGCATGGTTAGCCATTATAAATCGCTCAAACGGCACTCAATTCCTGCAGATTTTCTCTTTGTCAACTTAGACAGGGTATTGATCAATGACTATAAACTGCCTCCACTGAAACGATTTACCATGGGATTGCACAACTTTATACGGAGGATGGGCATCAACGACGTGAAGGCCTTTGGACTGGATACCAGTAATGTCATTGAGGAGAAGATCCCTATTGTGATTGCTCGGGAAGAGAAGAAACGGATCAAAAGGATTCAGTGGTAGAAAATCAGTACAGCAATTTAAAGAAGCCGAATCCCAAAGGGATGGTCTGTAAGAAATAGAGGAAGGAGTAGCGGGTCATTTGTGCCTGTGATCCTGCATCATCGGACATACTCCACTCCTGTGGTGGTGTCGCGAAGAGGCACAACTGCCGGCAAGAAGCAGTAGTGAGACGAATAATCCACAGATAAATAATCTTTTCATCCTACTTTATCTTTCATTTTGACTGTTTTGAACAAGCAATAATAATTGGCTAATCGAGATCAAAACTACTCTATTTTTGATACAATAAATTGGCTATTCCTTGAACAAGATCGGCTCCATGCAAGTTCTTTGCCCGAATGATTCCTTTTGCATCAAGCAAAATATTGTAGGGTAATTCCTGAATCTGGTATGTCTTGGCTACCGGAGATCTCCAAAATTTCAGATCACTCACCTGAATCCAGCTAATTTTCATGTTTGCAATTCCACTTTCCCAATTGGCTTTTTTCGAGTCAAGGGAGACACCGTAGATCTCAAAAATCTGCCCCTTGGGGTTGCCTGACTTGTTGAATTTCTTGTACAATCCGGCAAGTTCGGATTGTTCCTGAACACATGGTGCACACCAGGTTGCCCAAAAATCGATTAAAACAACCCGCCCCTTTAGTGAAGAAAGAGTAATAGTATTTCCATTGGGCGATGTGAGCTCAATCTCCGGAGCTATGTTACCTATTTCCAACCCTTGTGTCTGGGCAGACAATTCTGACATACCCAGACACAGGAAAATGAGAAATGACAAAGGCACAGATTTTTTTCCGAACATGAAGGTTCTCATTCTATTCGCTCATTGGATATCCATAATCAATCCAGTCTACTTTGATATTGTGGGGAAGATTCAATAATTTGAAATTGCTGAATTGAAGCTTTTTCAAAAGTTCAACTGCCGGACGAATATTTGGGCACCTGTCGAATGGGCAACATCCACAATAAATGACAATTTCTGAATTTCTGGGCAGTTTCTCAAGCTTTTGTTGCAGTTTGCTCAGATTTTCCGGTACGACAGTCGGTCCGATCTCAATGGAACCTTTGATGACAGCCTGCGGTCCTACGCTGTAAACAATGGGTTGCGCTATTCCCGGATTACCGATAGTTTTGGCCAGGGCTGAGGGATCAAGAAGTTGTTGCTGGGTCCATGGTTCAGCTCCATTCTGCGATGAAAACAGATTGAATGCGTAGGCAGAGACAGTAATGGCGATTAGAAGAAACAGGAAGATTTTAATTTTCATACTATCATAAGTTTTTTTTAAGGTAGTATGAAACTCCATGTTGCTGAAATTTTTTCCATACTCTTGGATTTAGTGAAGCAACATGTTTGTTTCACTTGGGTTGCCAAAAACAAACTTTCGGAGATACAATCAACTCTTCAGCCTTAAGTACCTTCATTGCCTTATCCACTTCTTTGCGGTCGAGTCCGGTTAATTCAACAATTTTACCTGCATTTACAGGCTTTCCGGCTTTTTTCATTGCATCCAATACTAGATCTTTCGTTTCCATATTCGTTGTTTTGTAAATATTCAATGGGTTATAATTAGTACAAAATTAGGCATAAGAGATCGAAAAAAATTATTCACGGTCAAGAATATGATTTTGATTTTCTTCTAAATTCATCACTTTGAGGGTCTCACCAGCTAATTTACTTCCTTTCGATCCCCCCTAATTTTAAAATCAGGCTTCTACCAAATGTATGGGATCAATCTGTACCGAGTTTTCAGGGTATATTCGACATATCCATCCAATTCGTTTTGCAATGTTTTATCCTCCAGGGATGTTCTAATCAGCAATAGAATTATAGCCAGTGCTGTGGGTATAACACTCCAAAAAGATGAGGTCAGCAACGGTAATCCCATTAGAGAAATGGCCATCCCCAGATAGCCCGGGTGACGGATCAATTTATATAACCCGGCATCACAAACGACATGGCCTCTCTCTTTTTGAATTCTCACAACACTCGAAAAAAAGCGGTTTTGGCTCCTTGCTGCCAAAAAGATTATCTGCCCGGTCACAATCATAAGAATTCCAGTGATGCAGATATACCAATTGATTTCCAATGTCGGGTGAAATCTGCCGGCATCAAACCCGGCAAGGATGATAGTCGAGACATACATCATGGCAGATAAGCCCAGTATTATTTTATCCCATGATTTCGTCCCTTCTCCCGGTTTTGAACGCTCATTGATCAATTCACCGTTATGACGGATTTCGAAATAATTCATCCAAGTTGTCAGGATATTAACTGCCAAAAATATCCAGCCTTGCAGGTAATTTAATCGACCGGCACAAAGGAATAAAATGGCAGAAAAGATGAATACGGTGACAAATCCTCTTAACAATAATTTTATTTTCTCCATCGTATAGATTTGTTCGTTACCGACTTAATGCTGCATCAATTAGAAGGGTCAGGACTTTAAATTTTGGACATATTGGTCTACTATAATTTTAGCCTCACTCAGGTCTTGATCGGAAATCATAACCCTGACCGATCCGCCTTCACCCGGAAGATTCCAGCCTGGATTGAAGGTTGCACTTGCATATTCGAGCACATATGCTTCAATATTGGCATTTTCCAACAGGCTTTTTACCATCCCGGCTTGCCAGGCAGTTCCGGTAAAGACAACGATCGGGATTATCTTTTCACTTGGTTTCATGGAATTGAAAGTTAATAGATTATCAAATCAATTGAATGTATGGTAAGATTGGTGCGCCCACCAATGATTAAGAGGGCTACACCTTTTTCACCATAGGTTGTCAGATAAGTTT
>Ga0073936_10007061_pt1 | contig 14597 bp, 12 predicted proteins | sample AliMusrvi5mmetaG_FD_87041 | JGI IMG/M metagenome (GOLD analysis project Ga0073936, IMG submission 87041) | Freshwater lake bacterial and archeal communities from Alinen Mustajarvi, Finland, to study Microbial Dark Matter (Phase II) - Alinen... | ecosystem: Environmental > Aquatic > Freshwater >... | reverse complement strand
TAAAACAAAACCAACTACTGCCTTTCCTCGCAGAATTGTATACAAATGACCATAATAGAAAAAGACGATAAGCACTACCGATGCCATAATTTCAGTCTTGATGCGATCCCTGACCAACAACCAAGCAGTCAGTACAATAATTATAGCGAGCATCATAGAGATCATGAATGGCTTAACAAGATCCACCGGTTGTACCCATTCCATATTATGTGCATAGAGGAACAACATTGGATATGTAGCAAACAGAAACGGGCATACCAGAAATTGCCTTTTTGTGAGATTCATCATGACCTCTTGACCGGGATTACTCATATAGATTTGAGCATCCCATTTTTGAGCTGATCTCTCAGCTTACCTGCCTCATTGTACAACATTTGTCCCCAAATTCCTCCATTTCGCGGCATCAATCCAGGTTTCTTTGTTGTTTTTTCATCCAGGCCATGACTGCATGATGCCGGAAGCGACTCGTGGCAGGAAACTCTCATCAACAGATGGATTCAAGGTTGGTAGTGGCTGCACTTGAAGAGTTGGCGGCTAGGGGTAAGTGGGGAAAGGTTTATTGAGAATAACTCACTTATTGCCTATTTCCTCATTTACAGACAGCTCCGATAAAAAAGCCTCTCTTTCAGTGTCCTCATCATCAGTAAGTCTTATAAGTCTCTGCCAAAGCTGTCTGATCTCGTCTCTGTATTCTCCGGGATTTTCCATCCTATCCTAAAACATAAGATGCCCGATGCGCTCATGCTGTTTATTACTGGCGGCTTTGTTGGATTTCAGATACTCCTTCAGCTCCTGCTCCTGCACATACCAGAATCCTTCAATATAACACTAACATCCTTCGGGCTAAGTGCTTTGGAAGTCGTTTGGTCCATCGTCTTGTGCCTCCGCTTTTGTAAAGTATACTGCTGTTTGTGTTTGCTGCGAAAGTGTATGCCCTGACTCTTTCGCCAATATTTAAGTCAAACAAACTAGCATCATGTAGTATTGTGCTGTATAATACGCACAGTGAGACAGCATGTTCGCCGTGATTGGATGCTTCCACAACAAATACCTGAAATTTTGTTGAAGATAATGCGATATGCACGTAGTGAACGGATTAGGTATGATTATGAGCTATTATGCGCATACTCCGACACCGGATTCAGAAGATTGGCAACTGCTTGAAGATCATCTCAAGAATACCGCGAAACTCGCAGCCGGTTTTGCTGGACTGTTCGCCAGCCGTGAAATCGGCTACAATCTTGGAATGCTTCATGACATTGGCAAAGTATCGGATGAATTCCAAAGCTATCTCAAAAAATGCCATATTGCTTCCCAGCAAGGCGACAAACCTCCAGTCGGTAAGCATGACCATAAGCTTGCAGGGGCAATATGTGCAAAGGAATTGGGAGCGCACTATGAATCCTTAGCATTCCCGTTGCTTGGGCACCATGGAGGAATGCAGAACAGGGCTGATGTCCAATCACGTACGAGCGATCCAAATGAACTCAAACGAATAAGTCTTGCTTTACAACGCGCCTCCGAATTTCTCCCATCTATCCTGAAATATCAGCCATTCCCTTCACAATTCATATCAAGCAATCAGACACTTGAGATGTATCTGCGGATGTTGTATTCCTGCCTGGTAGATGCAGACTATCTGGATACTGAGTCACACTGGGAACCGGACAAGAACCGCAACAGGGAAAATACTACGTCTCTGGCTGATTTATGGAACTGTTTTCAGACAAATCAATCGAAACTGACTGAACGTGTTATTGATACAAAGGTTAATCAAGTCCGGTGCAAGATATATGATTCATGTCTGGATTCTGCAGAATCAGCACCGGGAGTTTTCAAGCTTACTGTGCCAACCGGCGGAGGAAAGACGCGTTCTGGAATGGCATTCGCGCTCAAGCATGCTGTGGCACACGGCATGCGTCGGGTAGTTGTAGCTATCCCCTACACTAGTATCATAGATCAGAATGCCAAAGAGTATCAGGAGATTCTTGGCAAACACAATGTATTGGAACATCACAGCGCGATTACTCCGCCCGATTCCGACCAGTATTCTGAAGAATTGCTCAAGATGGAACTTGCAGCGGAGAACTGGGATGTACCTGTCGTTGTCACAACCACAGTTCAACTTTTCGAAAGCATGTTTTCGAATAAGCCGTCAAAATGCCGGAAACTTCACAATCTGGCCGGTAGTGTGATCATATTGGATGAGGTTCAGACTCTGCCATTGGGACTCCTGCAGCCGATTATATATATTCTCAACGAGCTTGTGGAGAACTATGGGGTGACACTTATTCTGAGCACAGCAACCCAACCTGCTCTATCCGGTAGCAGCCCATATCTAGATGGTTTTCCGGAATGCACCGAGATTGTTCCTGACCCCAAACAGTATTTCGATATCCTGAAGAGAGTGGATTATCAGGTCGAACAGGAACCGTGGTCGTGGGAGAGAATTGCTGAGGAGATTCGAGGACGTGAACAAGTATTGTGTGTGCTAAACTCACGCAAAGATGCCGTAATGCTCTTAAAGATGCTTGACAGCTCGGATACACTGCATTTATCCACCCTAATGTGCCCAGCGCACAGGCGAAAAGTGCTCGATGATATCCGGCGCAGGTTGGACAATAATGAACCATGCCGAGTCGTCAGCACTCAGGTAGTTGAAGCCGGCGTTGACCTGGACTTCCCTTGCGTTATGAGAGCAGCAGGCCCACTGGATAGAATAGTCCAGGCAGCAGGCAGGTGCAACCGTGAAGGACGGATGGATGGGATGGGTGAAGTGATTGTGTTTGAACCGGAGGAAGGGAGGGCTCCGAAGGGGTCATACGCAACTGCCATGGATAACGCAAAACGCATGCTTAAGAACCAGAATTGTGATTTGCATGATCCTGAAGTGTTCGATAAATATTTCAGGACACTTTGGCAGGACTGCAATCTGGATTCCGAGAAAATATGTGATCTGCAAAAACACATTAAATACCTGGATGTTGCCTGTAGATTCAAGATGATAGATAGTGAAACGGTACCAATAATCACGAGTTATGGCGGACAAGCAGTCACTGATCTATTGGATCAAGCACAATGGAAAGGCGTTCTTGCCAGAGACGAATGGCGCACATTGCAGTCTTATAGTGTAAATGTCTACAAGTATGATTTTGACAGATACAGGAATCAAAAGCTGGTAAGTGAATTACTTCCTGGGTTATATAAATGGCAAGGTACATACAATGACGATTATGGATTGTCGGATGATCTTCCGGATCCAGCAGACCTTATCGCATAAGTCAAGGAGGGAGCTTTATGAGGGATTCACCATTATTGCAAGTGAAAGTGTGGGGTGACTTCGCATGTTTTACTCGACCAGAAATGAAAGTCGAACGCGTGAGTTATCCGGTAATGACGCCATCTGCAGCACGCGGAATACTTGAGGCCATCTTCTGGAAGCCTGAGTTTGAATGGCGTGTAGAGGAGATTTGGGTGCTGAACCCCATTCGCCACTTCTCTATACTCAGAAATGAGATAAATGAGAAGCAGAGCCATCGCGCAGCCTCTGGATGGCAGAAGAGTGGAGGGTGTTATTATGCAGACGAAGATCGTGCTCAACGCCATACTCTTGCGCTTAGAGATGTTGCCTATATCATAAAAGCTGATATAGTGCTTCGAGAACATGCAGATGCTGATGTTGCCAAATACCGCGACCAATTTCGTCGGCGCGTTAAGAAAGGACAATGTCTACACAGACCGGGATTGGGATGCCGGGAATTTGCGGCAGATTTCTGCGAACCGGATGGTACCGAAATTCCCGAACAAATAACTGATGAACTAGGCTTGATGCTGGGTGAAATGGCGTATGGTGCAGGCGGTCGCGCACAACCGGTTTTCTTTAACGCGAAGCTCAAGGAAGGTATTTTGTACATACCAGACTGTGTCTACTCTGGAGGTAAAACATGATACTCCAGCGTTTATGTGAATTTGCTGATAGAATGCCCGACCAGACACCTTCGTTGTATAGCACATTATCATTCAAGTGGGAGATTGATTTGGATGATGATGGTTCATACCTGGGGATAACAGAACTTTCTAGTGGTGATAAGAAGAACAGAGGATTGGGAATCTTAGCGCCAAATATAAAAAGGTCCGGCACAAAAGCGCCTCCGCAATTACTGGCTGATAATGCGAAGTATGTTCTTGGGCTTGGAACTGGCAATCCTGGTGAATCTCGCCATTTTGTTGAGTTCCGAAAACTCGTTGAGGATTGTGAAAAAGCAACACAGGAAATTGCTGTAAGCGCAGTTATGAAATTTCTGGCCAAGCATCAAGATACTCCAATTGTTATTGACAAACCCATAGAAGCTTCTGACAATGTGGTTTTTCGAGTAGGTAGTACAAGACCAACAGATATTCCATCGGTACGCAAGTTTTGGCTTACCTACAATACTGCTGATGATGGTAATCAAATGCAGTGTATTGTTTGCGGACATACCGGGCCAGTAGACAGAACATCACCAGTTGCTATTAAAGGTATTCCTGGTGGTCAACCTGTAGGTATGGCTTTAGTTAGTGCCAATAGAAATGCATTTGAATCCTACGGTGCTGAACAAGCATATATTGCTCCTACTTGTCGTAACTGTGGAGAAGGGTATGCCAATGCTATCAACTATATGATCCGCTCGGACCAACATCACGTGAGGATTGGCCCCATGATGTTTCTCTTTTGGACTAAAGACGATAGTAATATAAATGTTCCATTGTTACTCAGTCAACCAAATACGGAGCAAGTCAAAGAATTAATCGTGTCGTATCAAAATAGGCATGAGCAGTACGGTGTGGATGTATCAGCTTTCTATGCTCTTTCACTTTCGGCGTCTGCTGGTCGTGTGGTTGTAAGGGATTGGTTGGACACTACTGTTCCCGCAGTTCAAAGTAATCTGGCCAGATGGTTTGGCTTGCAGCGAATAGTCGAACCTTATGGAACTGAATCGCATGTATTCGGAGTATATGGACTTGCAGCATCCCTGTATCTGAAACCGAATGATCAGATGGTTGCTGAAATACCTCGTGCATTAGTGAGGTGTGCATTATTTGGTGGAAATTTGCCGGAAAACGTAATGGTTCAGGCTATATCCAGGAATCGTGCAGACCAGGCGGTAACATCCAATCGTGCAGCACTTATTAAGGCTGTAATTCTATCCCAGATGAAAGGATATGAGGAGAATTATATGGAGAAGTTAGAAGAAAAATGCACAACTCCCGCATATTTATGTGGGAGACTGTTGGCTGTGATTGAGGTAGCCCAAAAACTTGCAATAAATCCGAAGTCAACGCTTGTGGATAGATTCTATGGGTCGGCTTCGTCTGCTCCGGCAACTGTATTCGGAAATCTACTCAGAGATTTCCAAATAGCTTATATGTCGAAGCTGCGAAAAGAAAAACCAGGTATTCACTTTGCATTAGATAATCAGGCGCAGGATATAATGTCGAATCTAGATGGATTTCCGGCAACCCTGGATGCCAAGGAGCAAGCAATGTTTGCTCTTGGCTACTATCATCAAAAAGCGGACAATAGAGCCCAAGCTAAAGCTAAGGCTGAACTGAAAGCACTCGCGCTACAGGAGGATGAGAACCATGAAGATTGATGGAAAGATAACAGACCCAAATCTAAGGCATGATTTTTTATTGTTCTTTGATGTACAAGACGGCAATCCAAATGGTGATCCGGACGCTGGGAACCTGCCTCGGGTAGACCCCGAAACAATGCAGGGGCTTGTGACGGATGTTTGCATCAAACGCAAAGTGCGCGACTATGTCGATCTGCGCAGTGGAACAGAAGAGCGCTTCCAAATCTATATACAAAACAAGGGAATTGCTCTCAATGATATGAATCAACGCGCCTACGATAACACTGGGTTGGCAGCTACAGGTACAAAGCAAAAGCGTGAGGATGTTAACGTTGTAAGAAAATGGATGTGTGATAACTTTTACGATATCCGTCTGTTCGGAGCTGTTATGACTATGGGAGTTAATTGCGGACAAGTGCGTGGGCCGGTGCAATTAACATTTGCTCGATCAATTGATCAAGTTGTTCCCATGGATATTTCTATTACTCGTGTAGCCATTACAAGGCCAGAAGATGCTGCGGTCGTGGTTGGTGAAAGCGGAGACGAAAAGGGAAAAGGAAAAACCACCGAAATGGGACGCAAAGCAGTAGTCCCCTACGGGCTCTATATGGGGCGAGGTTTCTTCTCACCTGCTTTTGCCAAGGATACCGGAGTAACACAAGAGGACTTAGAACTCTTTTGGGAATCGCTGATAAATATGTGGGATATGGACCATTCAGCAGCACGTGGATTTATGAGTATTCGGGGTCTCTATGTGTTCACACATGACAATCATCTTGGTAATGCTCCAGCGCATCAGTTATTCGATAGAGTCAAGGCCTCCCTTACTGATGATGTGAAGACAGCGGGACGAGTCGCGAGGGCGTTTGAGGATTATGATATGAACGTCAACGAACAGGATATGCCTGATGGAGTTACCCTGACTCGTCTCGTAGGTTAATCCCCATGCCAACCTGGTCAGACGACGACATAATTTTGATCTCTGCAATAGAGCATATAGGTTATTGCCCCAGGCAGTGTGGATTGATTCACGTGGAAAAGGTATATGATGAGAACGTGTTTACCTTGCGTGGTTCAATGGCGCATGAGCGGGCGGATCAGCCTGTTGATGTTTTGCTGGACGGCGTAACGCTTGAAAAGGCGCTTCCGATTTGGTCGGAGCGTTATGGGCTGCAGGGGAAGGCGGACGTTGTGGAGTTCCATAGGGATGGGTCGGTATTTCCGGTGGAATATAAACTGGATACTAAGAAATCATCGCCACATGCTGATCTTCAACTCTGCGCTCAGGCTATCTGTTTGGAGGAGATGCTGGATCGCCCTGTAACACATGGGGCGGTCTATTCCGAATCTATGAAGCACAGGCGAGAGGTCGAGATTACCGATGACATTCGGCGACGGACACTGGCTGCGGTGGATGATATTCGGGTGATGCTGGCCAGTGGTGTGTTGCCTGAACCCGTTAATGATGCACGCTGCCCTAATTGCTCTCTTGTGAATGTGTGTATGCCTTCGATTGTTGATATCGGGGCTGGGTATGACGTGTTTCGCCCGACTTACGAGGAGGTTCCCGAATGAGCCGTGAGCTTCTGAATACGCTGTTCGTGTTGACCCAGGGGGCCTATGTTCACCTGGAAGGGGAGACTGCGAAGGTGGAGATGGATGGAAAGACGCTGCTGCAGACTCCTCTTCATCACCTGGGAGGAATCGTCACTTTTGGTAATATAATGATGAGTCCTTTTTTGATGCACAAATGCGCCAGCGAGGGCAGGGCGGTCTCGTTTCTGAGTATGAATGGTCGGTTTTTGGCGCGTGTCGTCGGTCCGGTGTCGGGAAATGTGCTTCTCAGGGAGGCGCAGTATCAGGCATATTCGAACAATCAAATGAGGACTAGGATGGCGCGCTCGATTGTGGCAGGAAAGATTCAAAACATGCGCGCGGTAATTCTACGGGCTGCGCGCGAAGCTACAGACCCGGACAAGAAAGCTGACCTTGGCAGGACCGCCGAAGCACTCTCCGGCTATCTACCAAAGCTGCGTGAGAGTTCCAGTGTGGATGAAGCAATGGGATTTGAAGGGGTGGCGACAGCGGATTACTTCGCTGTATTCGACCATATGATCCTCACCCAGAGGACTGATTTCAAGTTTGGAGCTAGAAACCGTAGACCTCCCAGAGACAGGATGAATTGCCTGCTTTCATTCCTGTATGCTCTGCTCCTGGGAGATTGCACGGCAGCGGTTGAAGGAGTAGGCTTGGACCCTCAGTTTGGATTCCTGCATGCGTTACGGTCTGGTAAACCTGCGTTGTCGCTGGATATGATGGAGGAGTTCAGACCAGTGCTTGCCGACAGGTTGGCGTTAAACCTGGTAAATCGGAAGCAGATCAGAGCAGAGCATATGGAGATTAGACCGGGCGGGTCCGTGATGCTGACCGATGAGGGACGAAAGATACTTCTCACAGCTTACCAGAAACGCAAACAGACGGAGGTGAACCATCCTCTGTTGAAGACTAAAACGCCGTTTGGGCTGGTGCCTCACTTGCAGGCAAGGATATTAGCCCGACATTTGAGAGGGGACATGAGGGAATATTTCCCATATTATCCAAGATGAGTTATGAGAGAAGACTATCTGGTCAGCTATGATGTAAATACCGAAGACAAAGAGGGAAGAAGAAGACTCTCTCAGGTTGCCAAAGCGTGCAAGAACTTCGGGCAAAGAGTGCAGTATTCAGTATTCGAGTGCACTGTAAATGAAGCCGATTATGAGCGCCTGCGGCACAAGCTGGTCGGTATCATCAACCCTGACAAGGACAGTCTGCGGATATACCGGCTTAAGGGGCTGCGAAGTGACTATATAGAATCTTACGGACTGGACAAATATGTAGACTTCGACGATGAAACGCTGATAGTATAGCGCGGATGTAATGTGATTCATTCCCAAGCATAAGGTCCGCGCAAAGCCCGGAGCGTGATGTGATGTGTACATTGACAATTTACGCTTATTGAGGTAGTTTAGGAAAGCATATAGAATGTGGCCATGTGAGTTCAGGAACCCCAAATTTCCCCTCAAAAATGGCCGTTGCACCCTCCCTTCGGGGGGGGTGAGGATTGAAACAGTCTTAACACCCAAGCGATTAATACCGATAGTGTTGCACCCTCCCTTCGGGGGGGGTGAGGATTGAAACAGCTGCAGACATTTGACTGTGTCCAGCAGGCTTGGCGTTGCACCCTCCCTTCGGGGGGGGTGAGGATTGAAACTCTTCGGATTCTTCTTCTTTGTCAGAGTTTAACAGGTTGCACCCTCCCTTCGGGGGGGGTGAGGATTGAAACTTGCAAGCCCTACTACTGGTTGCACCAGATGCATTGTTGCACCCTCCCTTCGGGGGGGGTGAGGATTGAAACAGAATAGATCAAATTACGATGCTTCTGCTAGTGTGTTGCACCCTCCCTTCGGGGGGGGTGAGGATTGAAACTTCGCTACGTGAGCAGTAGCCCCGCGCTCTCCGTTGCACCCTCCCTTCGGGGGGGGTGAGGATTGAAACCCCATTCGCCGCCGTTAATGATTATCGGGTATTGCGTTGCACCCTCCCTTCGGGGGGGGTGAGGATTGAAACCTATCTACCAGGGCAACGTGCACCGGGTTGGCAGGTTGCACCCTCCCTTCGGGGGGGGTGAGGATTGAAACAGATCAGATTATATGTGACACCGACACTTTAACAAGTTGCACCCTCCCTTCGGGGGGGGTGAGGATTGAAACCTGGCTGAATCTATCCACGCAGTATCAAGAGGTTGGTTGCACCCTCCCTTCGGGGGGGTGAGGATTGAAACTTCTACAAGACGTATTATATGGCTATCGAGTGGTGGGTTGCACCCTCCCTTCGGGGGGGGTGAGGATTGAAACAGGAGGAATCAAATGTCAATCAATAACGACCAATGTTGCACCCTCCCTTCGGGGGGGGTGAGGATTGAAACAATCAATGTGCCTCTACTACTGGCAATTATAGGCGTTGCACCCTCCCTTCGGGGGGGGTGAGGATTGAAACCCGATGGATAATCGGCCCATGTCACCACTGGATGTTGCACCCTCCCTTCGGGGGGGGTGAGGATTGAAACAAAACTGCAATGTTGCAAGCCGCTCAATCATTGGGTTGCACCCTCCCTTCGGGGGGGGGTGAGGATTGAAACTTGCGCGTAGTCGGCCAGCCGTGACAAACAGCCCTGTTGCACCCTCCCTTCGGGGGGGGTGAGGATTGAAACGCGTTATGTCCTTTGGGACTGAATGCCTTACGGGTTGCACCCTCCCTTCGGGGGGGGTGAGGATTGAAACTAACACTTCGACAAGGGTGTCGTCTTTGCCCATAGGTTGCACCCTCCCTTCGGGGGGGTGAGGATTGAAACAGCACTTTGTAACCAAGTGTAAAGATTGGATATAGAGTTGCACCCTCCCTTCGGGGGGGGTGAGGATTGAAACACGTTCGTAAATATCGATTGCGTCACGTTTCACCTTGTTGCACCCTCCCTTCGGGGGGGGTGAGGATTGAAACTATTTCCGGGGAGAGATACCCTGGCGAAAGGCGTTGCACCCTCCCTTCGGGGGGGGTGAGGATTGAAACATAATTGCATTATAGCCAACCAAAGAACCAGCATGTTGCACCCTCCCTTCGGGGGGTGAGGATTGAAACTACGAACTGGTAATCCGTATCCCTTTGGAGAAACCCAAACCATCCTCATCCGGCAAAACACTTATAGTTGCCAGCACAGGAGGCAATGTCCAGTTAGGCGTGGAAGTGGACGGTAAACCTGTATTCTTAGGATTGAATGCATATATCAAGAAGTAATAGAATAGGATAAACATTATGAACCTTGGTGGATTTTCCTGGAAACGATTACTGGGTGTTTCGGCTGCAAAGTCAAGAGTGTCCCGGATGAATGGAGTTCCATTTACACGTTCTGGTAGACAGCGGAAACTAGGAGCTGCTATGGGATGTACAACGATGCCAATGATTGTATTTATACTTCTGATTGCAGTATGGCATTGGCTATGATGCAGAGATAGCATTGTCCGGCAAGTTTACTTAAGACCGCAAACACCTAGTCGTTCCGGTTTCAGCCATACCAACTTTTCCGGAAGACAGCTACAAAATATACGAAATTAACGAAATAAGTCCAAGAGGTGAGTGAGTTATTTCGTATAGTTCGTTCAATTCGTATCCTGATACCGAAACAATTCAGAGGAGATGGGTTTATACCTACTAGGGAATGCCACAGAACGCCTCATTCGCCAAACTCACTATGTGGGACGATAACAACGTCCGATGGTTGTATCTGCAGGATATATCTGGGTATACGGAGCATTACCTGGTAGTCCTAGTATCACCCTTTGGCGAGTTAGGGCCTTTATCTGGTGAGCAGTATTCTGCTATACTGCCTCGTGGTTGTGGCAATATATTGGTGAGGACGAGTATACATATAATGTGGGAGGCAGCCATGATGAGGAGAGTTCTACTTAGCTTAGTGGCAGTAATGATCGCTATTGTCATGGCAGGTCCCGCGATGGGAGCTCAAGAGGAACCGCTCTACCTGTTGTTCTGGGGAGATATGAAGCAGGTACCCGGTCTGGTAAACTCTATCGGCACTCGGGGCCACGGACGTCACATGCTCGGATTCGGTCTGCCATGCCCTACCATGGACGCGGAGAAACAGGTACCAGAGTATATCCGTCAGGCATTCGCAACCGCTCGAGAGAATAACATGGCGGTGATGCTGCACTTCGACTTCAACGTGGCCTGGGAGAGCCGTCCAGACCTTTGGAACTGGTTCGACCCCAAGATGCCCGGTTACAATCCCGCCAACAAGCAGAATGTGGAGTGGTACGGCTGGGACGGTCCCCCATCGAAGGTACGCTACCTGAACCATGGCATCACAAAGCGTATGGCCCCGCCGATTTGTTTCACGAGCAAGCGAGTCCGTCAGGAATGGGCGCGCCTGGTGCGGGACGTGATCACACCGAATTTGCGTCGAGAGATTGCAGCTCTGAAGCGAGATGGAAAAGAGCAACTGTTCGCTGGCGTGCTGGCAGGTTCTGAGCCAATGATCGACAACTACATGAATCCCGACGCAGACACAGAGAAGCTGATGAAGGCCGACGGTACACCGAAGGGTCGGCTTGGATATCGTACGCTGATGAACCGCGGCTACAGCAAGCTCCATCCCCCGAAACAGATGACAGAGGCGCTCTGTGCCATCGTACACGAGACAACAGGCTTCTGGTGCCAGCAATTCGCTGATGCGGGTATTCCCATCGCGAAAATATATACACACGTGGCACCTCAACTACCGGTGGAGATGACGTCTTCCCCAGTCTCTGTGGCGTTCAACCGATGGTCACGTCCCGGCTGGACGACCTACCCGGTTGGGATACTCCGTGATAGTTTCGATCCGCTCTATCGCGAACTTAAGGTGCACGGCAACCCGCGTTGGGCAGGCGTCGAGGCCAACGCGGGAATGCCCGATAGTTCGATAGACTGGGAGACGTATCTGGCTTGGCACTACAACCACGGCGGCGTCATAGTGGGGATCAACACCGGAGCCACTGGCACGGAGTTGCCCGACCGCCTGGAGAAGAGCGCATTCAGTCCCGAGGCCATCGCTGCCTACCGGAAGTTCCTGCTGGGAGAGACGCTCAAAGAAACCCCTGCCGCAGAACGGCCTGAAGCCAGACTAAAGCGCAAGATGGAAGCACTGCAGGCAGGTTTCAAAGCATGGCAGTCAAGTGGCCGCGATCCATCAAAGATTGTGGAAGAGGTTACATTGCGTCTCAAACCACTGTTGGATGACGGGAAGTTTAGCGAGGCCGAAGCAGTCATCGACGACGGACTCAAGAAACTTGACTCCAAAGCAGGGCAGTAAAATCGGTCGGGCGGAGGCGGTTGTCAACAATGATCATTTTTAGTTATGAAGACATCTGGCTTTATTTGGCTCAGTGAAACGAAGGGGTAACTCGCTCCCACCCTACCCTGAATCCACAGAGGGAGGATTTAACCATATCCAGCCTCATATGACACTCAAGTTGCCAGCCTAGCAACAGAGCTCAATGCCTGGTTTTTGTGAGAGTCCTACGAAATAAACGAAACATACGAATTAAGTAATGTGAGTAAGGCAGTTATTCGTATAATTCGTTAAATTCGTATCCCAATATGGCAACTGCGCCTCTTCAAGAGCAGGTGCTTATATCTACGTAACACAACAAAGCTGCCAATATATAGTCTATTAGAGAATCCTCAGTTCAGCCACATTTATGCCGCCGGAACAATGCATTTCTCATCAGCTAATACATCAACATAATGGCCCTTATAATGCTCTCTACTGTATTTGATATAAAAACAGGGGTATTTCTTCGTTGAATAATTCCTGGCTCTGTGAGTAAAGCTATTATAGCGACACTCAGATACTGGCGACCAATATTCTTGCTATAAGAGTAGTAGACCTAATCATGTAATGCAGACTCCTGAGATTGTAAGAGGTAATGTCCAAACCTGTGTATATTGTCGAGGAGTTCTTCAAACAGCTAATGGACTTCGCAGAGAAGCTGAGCCATGAAGAGAGGCGCGGACTATCCGAGGACCTTACGGAAGAGGAGCTTGTTATATTTGATCTGCTGACCAAACCGGAACCTGACTTGAAAGAAAAGGAAAAACAGCAGGTAAAACTGGTAGCCCGTGAGTTATTGGAAAAGCTAAAAGCTGACAAACTGGTCTTGGACTGGAAAAAGCGGTTGCAAACCCGAGCTGCAGTGCAGGTAACTATTGAGAATGTACTCAATGTTGGACTACCAAGAATTTATTCGCCGGAACTATACACCCAAAAGTGCGAGTCGATCTATCAGCATGTTTATGATACATATTATGGACAGGGGAAGAGTGTTTACGGGGATTGATCGGAATCATTACCTTGGGATTAACACTACCCTTCAAGCTCAGGTGCACGCAGTGTAAATGCTGTTCCAATATTTATAGAACTTGATACAGTAAGCTCTCCATTGATCGTTTCAACCATGGTCGCCACTGTGGCAAGACCTATTCCAAACCCTATTGCTTTGTGCTTCTTCGGGTAGTCCAGCTGCGTGAATTCATCGAAAATTGAACCGAGGTTATCGGATTCGATTCCATAACCTGTGTCTGATATAATAATCTCTAATCCATGATGATTGTGACTAAGCTTGATATCGATACTGCCTATTTCAGTGAATTTAACTGCATTAGTAAGCAGATTAACAAGAATGATTGTGAGTTTCTGTTCGTCATACATCCCGGAATACAAATCATCTGGACATTCTGTATTTATGTAAATACCTTTACTAGTTGCTTGAGGCATAACGGCAGAGAGTGCTTTGTCGACTATATTGCAGGGCTTGCAGACCTTGGGTTGCAATTGTATGGCACCACTTTTCGAGCGGGCTATCTCAAGAACACCCGTCACAATGCTGAGTAGGTGCTCAGAATTCAAAAGTACTTTCTTAAGAATAGCAGACTGTTCATCACTGACAGGTCCGATGAGGCCTTCGAGTATCATCTGAATATAACCCCGAACTGCAGTAAGAGGTGTCCTCACCTCATGGGTAATATTATTCAAGAACTCCGTTTGTATATTGTAAGCTCTACGAAGTTCCTCTTCTGCAGTCTTTTTTTGTGTAATATCAAACATAATCCCGTCCATCGAGAACAATTTCCCATCACTAAGGCGCACAGCCTGCCCTCTTTCATGGACCCATCGAATGGAACCATCTGCATGTATGATCCGATACTCAAGTGAGAAAGATCCTTTTTCTCCAATCCAGTCTCGATTGTATACATCCAGAACAAGCTTATTAAAGTGGACCCCTTTGTCAATACAATAAAGTGCTGATATTTAAGTTAGGTATTTCTCCTTTGATAGATTGACTGAACATTCTTTCTTTCCCTTGCCCATATGCTATTTTTATGTCCAAG
>Ga0073936_10007060_pt1 | contig 14598 bp, 10 predicted proteins | sample AliMusrvi5mmetaG_FD_87041 | JGI IMG/M metagenome (GOLD analysis project Ga0073936, IMG submission 87041) | Freshwater lake bacterial and archeal communities from Alinen Mustajarvi, Finland, to study Microbial Dark Matter (Phase II) - Alinen... | ecosystem: Environmental > Aquatic > Freshwater >... | reverse complement strand
GCTAACAACCGTGTCGTAAGCCGACATGGATTTCGCGACCGTGGCCGCGGCTCTGCCGACGTGGAAAAACCAGCGCACTACTTCCTGGCCCGCTCCGATCTCTGCGAACGTGCCGAACCTGCCGGCCTCCAAATTGATCTGTAACGCTTTCTGATGTGTGGTGAGGGTTTCGATTACCATTTCTCTCTTTTATTATCGTCTGTCGCGGGCTCGCTCATGCGTTCAATCCGGACTTTCGCGATGCGGTTCTTATCCATTTCGAGTATCGTGAACTTGCGGTTGCCGTAGGAAATCTGGGTCCCTGACTTGGGGATGTAGCCCAGCCGCGAAAGCAGAAAACCTGCCAGGGTTTCAAAGCCCGCTTCGATCGGCAACTCCACGCCGTACTGGGTCTCCAGGTCGCGAATGTTCATGGAGCCTTCCAGTTCCAGCAGCCGCGCCTCTTTACCGGGGAGTGCACGGCGCACATCGTGTTCGTCTTCGATCTCTCCGAAGACCTGTTCCAAGGCGTCCTCCAGCGTCACCAGACCGTTGATGGTTCCAAATTCGTTGACCACCAGGGCCATGTGCGAGCGGCTCGCAATGAACTCTTGTATTAATTCTGTCAGTTCCTTGGTCTCCGGTACAACCATGGCTTTCCGGATGTGGCGGCGCAGGCGGAACGGCGCCACCGTCTTGTGCGCTTCGTTGGCCGCGCGGCGCTCCATCCACACGCGCACCAGATCCTTGAAATGAATGATGCCGACGATATTTTCGAGGGTTCCTTCGTAGACCGGCAGGCGCGAATACTGGTGCTCGTCCATCAGCCGCAGAATGTGATCGAGCGATCCGTTGGCCGAAACCGAAACGATCTGGCTGCGCGGCACCATGATCTGGCGCGCAGAGTGCTCCTTCAATTCCAGCAGGCGGCTGATGGCCAGCTCCTCGAAATCTTCCAGGTGTCCGGCGGTGCGGCTCGAACTGACCACGAACTTCAGTTCTTCCACCGAATGTCCGCCCCCGTGCTGTTCCGCCTTGAGTCCCATCATCCGCGAGATGGCGGCGGCGGAACGCTCCACCACGATAACGAAGGGCGACGAGATCTTGTAGAACACCAGCAGCGCCGGAGCCACGAGCACCGCCAGGCGGTCTGCCTTTTCCAACGCGATGTTTTTCGGCAGCACTTCACCCAACACCACGTGGGCGTAACTCATCGCGAGAAATGCCAGGCCGAAGCAGATGGCATGCATCGCCACTGAAGTTGCCGGAGTGATCGCGGGCTGAAAAATAGAGAGGAAAATACTGTAAAGCGTGTCTTCGCCTGCCCAACCCAGGCCCAGGCTGGCCAGCGTGACTCCCACCTGCGTTACCGAGAGCAGGCGTCCTGGATTCGACAGGAGGTTGAGGGCCATCTGCGCGCCCGTATCACCATCGCCCGCCAGTGACCGCAGTTTCGACTTGCGAACCGAAACCAGCGCGACTTCCGCGGCTGCGAAAAATGCGTTCAGACCCAATACCAGCGCGATGACGAACAGCCTGTATCCGTAGTAGCTATCTTCCATTGCAGTGGTTAGGAGCTCGTTTTCGGTACAATTTTTATAGTGATCCTACAACGGTTCCTTAAATATACCAACTTCCTCATAGGCATAGTATTAATCGTAGCGGTTATCGCTGTTTACTGGTATGCATGGCGGCCTCTGCCGCAGACCTCGGGGACAATCGAAGCGCTCGTCGGCCAACCCGTGACCGTGAGTCGCGACGCCTTAGGTGTGCCTCACATCGAGGCAAAGAGCCAGGAAGATGCCGTCTTTGTTCAGGCCTATGTCACTGCCCAGGACCGCCTGTGGCAGATGGACGCCGCGCGGCGCCAGGCCGCCGGCGAGTTATCGGAAATCGTCGGAGCCGTCGCGCTCGAAAGCGATCGTGACGCCCGCCGCTATCGCCTCCGCCGGATCGCAGCCGAGCAGGCCAAAGTACTGACCGCCGAAGATCGCAGAATCCTCGCCGCCTACGCGCGCGGCGTCAACGCTTTCATCGAATCGCACCGCGGGAATCTGCCGGTTGAATTTACGTTGCTCAATTACCAGCCGCGACCCTGGTCCATCGTCGATACGCTGGTGATCGGCATGCAAATGAACCGCATGCTCTCTGAGTCCTGGAAGGATGAGACCCTCAAGCTGGCGATGCTGGGCGGCAGCGATCCGGAAAAAGTGAACATGCTCTTCCCCTACCGCTCCGGCCGAGAAGCGCAGCCTGGTTCGAATGCGTGGGCCATCAGCGGCGCCCGCACGGCAAGTGGCAAGCCGATTCTGGCCAGCGATCCGCACCTGGAGTGGGGCCTGCCTTCCATCTGGTACATGGTGCACCTGAAGGCTCCCGGGCTGAATGTCTCCGGCGTCTCGATTCCAGGCGTGCCGTGCGTCATCATCGGGCACAACGAACAGATCGCCTGGGGCATGACCAATCTGCACTTTGACGTGCAGGATCTTTATGGCGAGCGCTTCGATCCGCAATCCGGCCGCTATCTCTACAGAGGCCAGGTGATGCAGGCCGTGGCCGAGCGCGAGTTAATCGTGGTGAAGGACGCGCCGCCGCAGGAAGCCGTCACCTGGAACACGGTTCACGGACCCATCATCATCAGCGAGGGCGGACAGAACCTGGCGCTCAAGTGGCAGGCTGCCGATACGCAAGGCTACCGCTTTATTTTTGGAGATCTGGACAGGGCCGCTAACTTCGAGCAGTTCCGCAAGGTGCTCGAAACCTGGCCTGGCCCCGGACAGAACTTTGTTTACGCAGACCGCGATGGCAACATCGGCTACCAGGCCGCGGGCCGCTTCCCGACGCGCCGCAATCACAATGGCGATCTGCCTGTGGATGGGGCCAGCGGCAACTTCGAATGGGACGGGTTGATTCCCTTCGAGCAACTGCCCCACGCCTACAATCCGCCCTCGGGCATGATCGTCACCGCGAATCAGAATCCATTTCCGGTAGACTTCCCGCTGAAGGTCAGCGGACGGTTCACCTCGCAGTACCGTGAACGGCAGATCGAAGCGCTCCTCAACGCCCGGCCCAAGGGAGCCAAGGTCGATGACATGCTGCGCATCCAGACCGACGTCTACGCCCCGATGCTGCACTTTGTGGCCGGCGAAGTGGTGAAGATGGTGGACCGCCGCAAGCCCGATAGCCCCTCCATCAAAGGGGCGGCCGAAGTATTGCGTGCCTGGAACGGTCAGGCCGCGGCGGGGCAGCCCGCTCCGCTGCTGGCGCTCTTTCTCTATCAGCACATCCGCAAGGCAATCGCCGAGCGCGCCTCGCCCAGCAAGGGTGCGCTGTTTGACATGGAGATGGGTTCGGCCGTGGTGGAGCGACTGATGCGCGAACGTTCCAGGCAGTGGTTTGGCGATTGGGACGAAATGATGTTGCGCGCCATGACCGATGCCCTGGAAGAGGGTGACCGTGTTCAGGGCCACGATCCGAAGAAGTGGGACTACGGCAAGTACTTTGAACTGACCTTCGTCAATCCGGTGCTGGGCCGCCTGCCCTACGTCGGCAAGTACTTCAATGTCGGGCCGGCCGCCATGAGCGGCACTTCCGACAGCGTGAAACAGAGCACGCGGCGGCTGGGCCCCTCCATGCGCATGGTGGTCGATTGGGGCGATCTGGAGCACTCGGTGCAGAACATCACCTTCGGTCAATCGGGCGCGTATCTCTCCTCCAACTACAGCGATCAGTGGGATGCCTACCTGGCGGGCCGCAGTTTCCCCATGCAATTTGCAAACATTTCTGCTAAAAATGTTCTAACGGTTCTTCCCGCGGGAATCGGCTCAGGAAAGTAGTGAAGCGCATCATCGTATTTTCGGGTCCGCCCTGCTCGGGCAAGTCGACGCTTGCCTCGAAGCTTTCCTCCACGCGGTCCATACCGCATCTGGAGCTGGACGCGATCCGTGCGCGCATCCTGCCCAACTCGCGCAACACCCGCGAAGATCACATGACGGCGCACCGCACCATGCACCTGGTGGCCGAAGTGTTTCTCGATCTCGGGATGAACGTGATCGTTAATGCAGCCTACGGCAGCGTAGAGGAGCGCCGCGATGTCGAAGAACTTGCAGCGCGCCTCAGCGCCCCACTGTATTTAGTGGAGTGCCGCGTCACCCCGCACGCGGCGATCCTCCGCAACGCCCGCAAGCGCGACGAATCGCCCTCGCATGCGCTGACCGATGAACGCGTCCTCGATCTGGTGAATACGTTTCCCTACTATGGCCGCGGTCTGGTGGTGGATAGTACCGATCCATTCGCCGATTGCATGGAAGAGATCAACGACTACTTGAAAGCCTCAAAGCCCCTCGTGCTAGGCAAGTGGAGCGCCGGCATCCCCGTGCCGCTGCCCTCGCTGCAGCGCGAAACCGAACAGTCTCCCGCCCCTTCAAACGTAACCCAACTAGACGCCCGCCGCCGCTTCTAAGGTTGGGAATTCTTGGACATAGGAAGAGCATCTACTCGGCAATCCGCGCGCAGTATCTGCGTATGATGGGAACCTGCTGCGGGAGATAATAGCCGGCCGTCATTTCCCTCCTCACTTCATTCCCACGTGACCCCGTTCAAAGCCTTTGCCAATTCGAAACTCGTATAATCCTTACGGTAATTGTAGTTTGGAACAATTTTCTCAAGATCGAGATATCGAAGGCCCATGATGCCTCCAGGAGAGGTCTTTCTCGCACCGGTTGGAATGAATGAATCGACGAGGTAGTAGCGGTGTGGTGCGCTCTTGAGATCGTAATATGCAGTTTGGTCGATTACGCTTGCTATTCGCTGCTTGTGAGCTTCGGTGAGTTCACCAGACTCCACGTGATAGCTGATAGACTCATCGACCATTGTTGCGATCGCGATCGCCTCGACAGCCCCTACGAACGGGATGTTCTTTTGTGCATAGATGCCGATGAATCGATAATTGTGCTTACATGGCCTCGATGGCGGCTCATAGTAAAGACCGAATCGCTCATTCTCGGTAAGAGAAATGCCACAAGGGAATACAACCAGCCATCTGTTCCCCTCCTCCAGGAGTCCTTCTTCGGAAAGATAAGCCGCATAATCGTCGACTATGGAACGAAGATCGACTTCGAACTCGGCGCATTCCACCTTCAGCGCCTCAACGATCTGCGAAAAGGTCACTGCTGCGAATTTCACCCCGAGGATTGCTGCGTCAGCGGCGAGCACCTTGCGATCGCTTTCGGCGATCGGTTCTTTCGTCAGACCGAGCAGTATACTCCCTTTCCCTCCCATGGCCCCGCTTGCATGCCGGCAAATGGTACTTAGATGCCGCCGGATCTGGTCTGCATCAAGTGCTCCTCCCCGTTTTGTTTCGATGAATATGCGCATCTGCTCTTGGGCGATAAGCGCATCGGGCACGCTGGCCTCGCCTCGAACCTGTTGCCCAAAAGTAAGGCCGATGGAAAGATCCTCTTCGATCAAGGAATTCAGAACTCTTCCGAGCTTTGGAGCGGACGCTCGGTAAACATGGCGAAGCAATAGCAGAGTGTTGTTTGTTGCATGATTCTCAGCTTGTGAGAAGCGCTGGAAGTGGGAAATGCGGGACATGTCATGCCTCCATGGTTACCACGATAGCGCCCTTCTTCCTGAAAGAACAGTTGAGCCCGGCGTCCGCCCGTGCACGAATCGGTCTCTCGATGAGCGAATCCTTGTCTTAATCCGCGGCCAATTGAATTTATCGACCCCCCATCGCCTCCATCTGCCCCACCTCCACCAATCGCCCGGCCCGCGTATCCCGCATCGGCGTCTCGCCAAAAAAACGCTTGTACTCCCGCGTGAACTGGCTCGCACTCTCGTACCCGACCTCGAAAGCAGCCCTCCCCGCATCCATGCCATGGATCGACATCCGCGTCCGCGCCTCCTGCAGCCGGATCTGCTTCTGATACTGAAGCGGACTCATGGCCGTCAAAGCCCGGAAGTGGTGGTGAAGTGTGGAGACACCCATGCCCGCGATCCCCGCCAGTTCCTCGACGCTCAACGGTTTCGAATAGTTGTCCTTGATCCACGCCACTGCCTTCGCCGTACGGTGGCTCTGGTCGCCGGCCGTCGCAATCGCGCGCAGGCACGCCCCCTCCGGCCCTCGCAGCACCCGGAAGATAATCTCGCGCTCAATCAAGCCGTGCAGGTAGGCAATGTCACGAGGCTGGTCCATGAGCCGCAGCAGCCGGCAGAACGGGTCCAGCAACTCCGCCGTGACTTCGCCAACCGCCATCGCCGGGCCTCTTCCCGCCTGCGCCGCAACCTCAACCTCCTCCCGGCTGAGAAGCTCCCTCACAACAGACATATGAAGTTGAAGCGACAGCGCAAGACAAGGCGCCTGCTCGCTCGCTTCCACCACCCTCGCCACCACCGGCAGCGCCACAGAGGTCACCAGGTAATGTGACGGACCATAGTCGAAAGTCTTCCCTCTCAGTTCGACCCGCTTGCGCCCTTGCGCCATCAGGATCAGACTCGGCTCATAGGTCATGGAACAGGGAGGACTGGGCTCCGTACGCCGGTGCACCGTGAGACCTGGTATGCCCGTGATCCGCTTCTGTTCCAAGCCAACGAACGAGGCGATGCTGCCAGCCAGTTCTTCCCTCAACGCTTGCAGCCGGATCATTGCGCAGTCTCCTTTGGAACCAGAGTACATCCCGTTTGAACATTTTCGCCAGCCCTCGACAGGAATAGGCTAAAAGTCGGCAGGTTCAGGCAAACGGCCTCAGGCCTTTCGGCTTTAATCTTAAAGTACAATGCAAAAGCGTAAACTCGGAAGTAGCGGATTGGAAGTCTCGGCCCTCGGCCTGGGCTGCATGGGGATGAGCTTCGGCTACGGCCCGCCCGCGGAAAAGAGCGCCATGATCTCCGTCATCCGCGGAGCCGTCGAACGCGGCGTCACTTTCTTCGATACCGCCGAAATCTACGGACCCTTCATCAACGAAGAACTCGTCGGCGAAGCCCTGCAGCCATTTCGCGATCAGGTGGTGATCGCCACCAAGTTCGGCTTCAACATCGATATGCAAACCCGCCAGATGGCTGGACTCAACAGCCGCCCGGAACACATCCGCGAGGTCGTCGAGGCATCCCTCAAGCGTCTCAATACCGATGTCATCGATCTCCTCTATCAACACCGCGTCGACCCTAACGTGCCCATCGAAGATGTGGCCGGTACGGTGCAGCACCTCATCCGGGAAGGCAAGGTGAAACACTTCGGCCTCTCCGAAGCAGGTGTCCGGACCATCCGCCGCGCGCACGCGGTGCAGCCTGTTACCGCCCTACAGAGCGAGTATTCGCTCTGGTGGCGCGAGCCTGAGGCCGAAATCCTCCCCGTACTCGAAGAGCTGGGAATCGGCTTTGTGCCCTTCAGCCCGCTCGGCAAAGGCTTCCTCACCGGCAAGATCGACGATAGCACCTCCTTCCACAGCACCGATTTCCGCAACTCCGTCCCCCGCTTTTCCGCCGAGGCGCGAAAAGCCAACCGCGCCGTCGTCGAGTTGCTCGAATCCATCGCCCACCGGAAAAACGCCACTGCGGCCCAGATCGCCCTAGCCTGGGTGCTCACGCAAAAGCCATGGATCGTACCCATCCCCGGCACAACCAAAGCGCACCGCCTGGACGAGAACATTGGCGCCGCGTCGATCGAGCTCAGTCAGGACGATCTGCGCGACATTGAGAACGCCACCTCCCAAATGACAATCGAAGGAGCCCGCTACCCCGAGGCTTCGCAGAAAATGATCGACAGGTAAGGATACCAATGAAGAACATCACGATCCTGTTTGCCCTCACGGCTGCCCTCCTGTCCGCCGCGGATTGGCCCTGGCTCTACGGGCCGCAAAGAAACCACGTATCCGAGCAGAAAGGACTCTTGCGGACATGGCCCGCTGAGGGCCCGAAGATGCTCTGGAGTGTCCCCATGGGTGCCGGCTTCGGCGGCCCGGCAGTCCATGCCGGCAGTGTTTATCTGCTCGACCGCGATGAGAAGGTCGGCGACACGCTGCGAGTGCTCGATCTGGCCACCGGCAAAGAGCCGTGGACCTTCGCCTACGAAGCTCCCGGCAGCTTCATGTTCGCCGGCTCCCGCTCCACTCCCAGCGTGGATGGCGGACTCGTTTACACAGTCGGCCCGATGGGCGATCTCTACGCCATCAACATCAAAACCCACCAGCCCGCCTGGCACAAAAACATCTGGAAAGATTTCGGCGGCGCCGCCGAACTGCCGCGCTGGGCAATCGTGCAGAATCCGCTGATCTATGGCGACCTGCTCATCGTCGCGCCGCAAACCACCGAAGCCGGAGTCGTGGCCTATGACAAACTCACCGGCGCCATCAAATGGAAATCCGCCCCGCTAGGCGGCATCCCCGGCTACGTCACCCCATCGGTGGCCAAAATCGCAGGCGGCGACCAGTTGGTCATGATCACCGGCGCGTCAGGCCGCGGCCGCACCGCCAAGGGCGGGAGCGTCAACGGTCTCGACCCGCGCAACGGCAAAGTCCTCTGGACCTACACCAACTGGCAATGCATCATCCCCGTCCCGCAGGCCGTCGAAGCAGGCGACGACCGCCTGCTCATCACCGGCGCCTACGGCGCAGGCTCGGCCATGATCAAAGTGGAAAAGAAAGGCGACGGCACCTTCGGGGTCACCGAACTCTTCAAGAACCCCGATTTCGGCTCCCACACCCAGCCGCCGATTCTCTACCAGGGCCACTTCTACACGCACTACACCATCAACGAGCGCAGCGACGGCCTTGTCGCCATGTCGATGGACGGCCAGATCAAGTGGAAGACAGACCAGCAGCCGCCCTTCGTCCGCGGCGGCTCCATCCTCGCCGACGGACTGCTATTGATGACAGACGGCAACACCAAGCTCTATCTTGTGGAGCCCACCCCCGCCGGCTTCAAGCCCCTCGCCAGCGCCGTGATTCTCGAGCGCGGCGACAACTGGGCGCCCCTCGCGCTGGTAGACGGCAAACTCCTGGTGCGCGGACAAAAGCAGCTGAAGGTCTTGCAGGTCGCGCGCTGAGCGGCAACCTCAGTCGCTGTCGCCCGCCACAGCGGTATCTCCATCCTCCTGCTTCGTCATCAGCCGCAAGAGGCATTCGGCCTTCTCGAGACCTTGTTGCCAACACCGCCAGCGTCTCGATAACAATTTCTAGGCTGCAAACAGTGTGTTTTCCCCTCGATCAGTAAACACGATCCGGTATTGGCCGAAACCGCAGGTGCTTACCCCTCCAAAGGAAGGTGCGGACCTTCATACTCCAGATCGTAAAGCTTCACCCCCGAATCGCCCGTCCCGACATACTGGATGCGTTCGTTCGGCTCCAGCGTGAACACCGCTCCGGCCGCCGAACAGGTCGCCGTCCCGCCGGTAATGTCCATGATGATCAGGTCAGCCGGATTCTTGTGCTTCAAATAGGTCTTCGCGGCATACACGGCATCGCTGATCTTCGATAAGTCCCCGTAGTCCACCCCATCCTCACAACCCGGCGCCACCGTCACCTGCACCTTAAATGCGCCGTGGCTCGCCAGCGAATCCACCAGCCTCCGGAATCCGGCCACCTCGGCATGGCTTCCCCGTCGCAAATCCGTCTCGGGCGGTATAATCGAATCGGCCGATGGCAGCAGCACTACCTCCAGATTCCTGTTCTGCGGATATGCCGAAACGTGGGCATAAATCGCCCTCACCGGCATGTGCCAGTTGCAGTCCTCCAGGCACGCAAGGCTCAGCTCATCGTGAAATCCGCACTCCCGCGGCAACGCGTTGAGCAAAGAATCTGGACTCGCGAACGCCTCCTTCGGCAGCACCCTCCGCCCCGGCGTCCGCGGCATTCCTTTCCCCTCCGGCACGCGGTGGAGCTGGCTGAGAAACATGATCAGCGAGTTCGCTTTTACTGTTTCTCTGGCCTCGACAATGCGCCGAAGAGTAGCATTTCCCTTTATAGGCGGCAGTACCTCATGGGCTTCCACCTTCACCGTGGAATGGTCATGCACCACTGCAGTCTTAAACGCCATCCAAAGCAACCAAGCCAGCCCCGCAGCCGGCAGCAGCGTAAGATCCGCATGATCCATTGGCGCCTCCAGCCAGTGCTCCACCGCCAAGCTGATCCATTGGAACAGCAGATACCCGCCCATCGCAATCCATGGCCAGCGGTTCCTTGGGCTACTCCGCCGGAATAACACCGCAAGTAACAGCCCGGTCAAAAAGGCGCCGCCCGTAATGAGTAGCTCCATCCGTTCCGGTGGCGAATCCGTCGAAAGCCAACCTACTAAGGCGTGGAAGCATCTGCCGGCGAAGACGTGGATTGAAACGCCCGCCAGCAGTAACTGCACAAACTCCAATCCTCTAGGTTTCTTGAAGCCAATTGCAAACGATGATTCCAATGGAAATGCTCCTTGCCCTGCCCGCTACGCAGCCGGACTCACAACCCCGCCCGCGACCTCTATCATCGCATCCGGTACCGCCTCCTGCCCCCGGTTCCACGGCCCGGCGATCATCTCCAGATACGGCTCGCGGCTAACCGTCTCGCACCGCGCTTCGAGCGTGCTGTGCACCACCGCCAGGCACACCAGCCCCCCGCGATTGGCGCAGAACTCATGCCATTCCGGCAGCTTCTCCGCGCTCGATGAGATGAGGATGTAATGCGTGCAGCGGTGCAATAGCGGCGCATCCGCATTGTTCGTCACCCCGCCGAAGTCCACCAGCACCAGCCGCGAACTCTCCCGCGCATTCTGCACCGCGGCCGAGTGGTGCAGGAAGAACCGGTCCGTGTATTTGGCCTTGGCGCTCTTGCGCAACGCATCGGCCCGCGCCTGCAACTCCGCGTTCGCGTACATCTCCACAAACCAGTCGCCCTCCCCATCGGCATGAGCGCGCTGCAAATGGATATCGGGGCCGAACTTGCGCCGCAGCGCCCTCGCCAACGAATCCGCCAGCACGCTCTTGCCGCTGTTTGGCGGCCCGCCGATCAGAATCGCCTTCGACGTCGCGCCGGAGCCAACGTGAAACGCATCGCCCAGTGCCGGCCCCGCGCCCGGCTGCCTGTCCACAATCACGTAGGAGCCCAGCGGCTTGTTGTACACGCCCGTCCAAGGAGCGGCTGCGCACAGAAGCGTGAGCCTCGCAAACAGCCACAGCGGCGCTCTGCCCCACAACACCACGCCGCGCCCCAGATCGAGGCCGGCGGGCAGCACAAGGTCGCGCAGCACTGCTGTGTTGACGGCCTCCGGCACAAGGATCTCCAGCCTCTGATATGTCGCCGCATTGCGGCACGCGACCTCCCGGACCTCGAGCAGGCACTCCTGCGAGGGCGATTGCTCCGGCTTGACATCGCCCAACGGAATCAACTCGCCAGGCCTCAGCGCCGGCAGATCGCTTTCTATGACCACCCCTGCATGTAGGCGCGGCTCGTACATCGCGATCCACGGTACGGCGAACTGCCGGCACAGCGGCGCGAGCCCAGCAAGCACCCAGTTAGGCGCGCGGCCATCGAGTACAATGCCGAGTCCCGGTTCGGGCCTGCCGTGCCAGTGTAGGTGCTTGAGGTCCTCCGGTTGCACCAGCTTATCGGCGGTGGCAATGGCGATCGCCAGGCGCTGTGCCGGCAGCCCAATTGCATTCGGGCAGGGAGTTGGAGTAAGTTCGATGGCTGGCATTCCGCTGTTAGTTTAGCCGATGCAGTAGGCCTCGGGAAACCGGAACGTGGCATCGTTATTACGCAGTGCGCGGAAATCTGGGCACTACTGCGCATCTGGTATCCAGTGCAATCGACCGTCGGGTTCCCGTGACCACCGGCAATGGAGAGATCCAGGCCGGAACTCTCCGCCATTTGGCCGGCATAATCAGCCAGCTCACTGCACAGGGCAAGGCCGATCCCGTAAACCAGCCGACTCGGTCCCGATCACGTCCCCTCCCGCCCCGCCGCTGGGAGTTGGTAGCACCTTTGCGACATGCTCGGGCCATTCATGAAAGCCTAAAGCTTGAGATCGAGCAACGCGCAAACTGGTTTCAATCGCACCTTTGCGACATGCCCGGGCCATTCCGGGACTCGAAACTAAATCTCCGGAAGAGATTCAAAAAGGTTTCAATCGCACCTTTGCGACATGCCCGGGCCATTCTACTGTACTTCGACGAATTCCAGCAACATCTCTGCTCGAAGTTTCAATCGCACCTTTGCGACATGCCCGGGCCATTCACGCCCAACCCCACCGGAACTTTTCTCGCGGCAGGGGAGATTGTGTTTCAATCGCACCTTTGCGACATGCCCGGGCCATTCACTCATCTGGATAATTACTATGCACGAGCCCATTGAAGACGTTTCAATCGCACCTTTGCGACATGCCCGGGCCATTCTGTTAAACTCAGCGTTCGTGAGAGACAGGCTGTCGAGTTTCAATCGCACCTTTGCGACATGCCCGGGCCATTCTTCCTTGTTGGAAACCATTTTTGTCAAGGTGCCGTATGAGTTTCAATCGCACCTTTGCGACATGCCCGGGCCATTCCAGGCAAATTTTGACCTGCAGTATGGTTTCGTTTCTCATATGTTTCAATCGCACCTTTGCGACATGCCCGGGCCATTCTCAGGGGACAAGAGTATTCTTATTCCTTTGTCTACGTACAGGTTTCAATCGCACCTTTGCGACATGCCCGGGCCATTCAACACTTTTGGTATCTGCCAGAAGGATCCACGTCGCGAGGTTTCAATCGCACCTTTGCGACATGCCCGGGCCATTCGGAGTCCCGAGCTACACGCTCCTGAACGTACCGACGTTTAAGTTTCAATCGCACCTTTGCGACATGCCCGGGCCATTCAACGACTTGTTCGGCGGTTTACGGATCGGGAGTACTAACGTTTCAATCGCACCTTTGCGACATGCCCGGGCCATTCATCGTGGAGTACAGCAACAGGTTCAAGAATTGGGTGTTTCAATCGCACCTTTGCGACATGCCCGGGCCATTCGCTCGGGCAAAAACAAGTCTCAAAAAAAGGAAAAAAGGAGTTTCAATCGCACCTTTGCGACATGCCCGGGCCATTCATCAAAAGGTGCGTCCTTACGAGTAAGACTGCGACTGAGGGTTTCAATCGCACCTTTGCGACATGCCCGGGCCATTCTACTGCCACCCAGTAACCCCATGCAAGCAAGTGCGGCACATTTCGTTTCAATCGCACCTTTGCTACATGGCAGGGCCATCCTTTGAAAAATTAGAAGAGGAATTGAAAAACGAAAATCGGTTTCAATCGCACCTTTGCGACATGCCCGGGCCATTCCGGTGAAATCGCTGTGCGCAAATAGAAGCAAATAGAGTTTCAATCGCACCTTTGCGACATGCCCGGGCCATTCTTTTCTTCTGATGGATGAACCGTTTTCAGGTCTTGATGTTTCAATCGCACCTTTGCGACATGCCCGGGCCATTCATTTTATGAAGCTTGCGGTCCAAATCGCACGAAAAAAGTTTCAATCGCACCTTTGCGACATGCCCGGGCCATTCCTCTGGGTTGGCAACGATCTCCCATGCCATTTCAGTTTCAATCGCACCTTTGCGACATGCCCGGGCCATTCCTGGCCACGCTTGTGAACTTGGCAAAGGCCGCCCTCGCGGCGTTTCAATCGCACCTTTGCGACATGCCCGGGCCATTCGATTGGACAGGATACGTATCCCGAGCCGGTCTCGCCGCTTGTTTCAATCGCACCTTTGCGACATGCCCGGGCCATTCTCGCATGAATTAGAAGGTTTGCCTATCACTGGAGAACCTAAGTTTCAATCGCACCTTTGCGACATGCCCGGGCCATTCGGGCGGGCATGACGGCTCTCCAGGCGAATAAGTTCATGTTTCAATCGCACCTTTGCGACATGCCCGGGCCATTCGAGGGTACGACCGGACGCCGTTCCGGTTTCGGAAATGCTGTTTCAATCGCACCTTTGCGACATGCCCGGGCCATTCGTCTGGAGGCGGCTTGTGAAGCAATCGCAAGTTTCGTACTGCGGTTTCAATCGCACCTTTGCGACATGCCCGGGCCATTCATCGAGTCTCTTGCCGACGGACAGATGTTGATGGCAAGTTTCAATCGCACCTTTGCGACATGCCCGGGCCATTCGAGAAATTTTCTCCGAGTTGCATTCGACTTTTGGTAAAAAGGTTTCAATCGCACCTTTGCGACATGCCCGGGCCATTCAATTGTGCCATCAACAACTTACAAGATCAAGCAAAAACTCAAACCCTGCCACCCTGTCTCCCAACCATTGACCTGCCACGACTTGCGGTTCGTCCCCGCCCAACCCCGAAAATTTCGCAAACCGCCACGATTTGCTCCGCTGAAACCGCCAAGTTTTCCCGTCCAAAATCAACAACTGAAACCATTTCAAGAACTTAGGCCTCCCAATAAGTTTCGCAAACCTCGCCCGCCTCCATCCAAAACTGCCGGTTTGCGAAATCGCCGTTTTTCACCCTCCGTAACTCATTGAATCCAAACAACCGCCCAGATGTGAAAAACCGCAAAAATTGCAATTTCTTCGCAAACCTGTCTCAGCGCGTCCGAAACTGGCGGTTTGCGAAAATTCCACTTCCGCGCCCAAATACGACAATTCGTGCAATTTGC
>Ga0073936_10007050_pt1 | contig 14613 bp, 11 predicted proteins | sample AliMusrvi5mmetaG_FD_87041 | JGI IMG/M metagenome (GOLD analysis project Ga0073936, IMG submission 87041) | Freshwater lake bacterial and archeal communities from Alinen Mustajarvi, Finland, to study Microbial Dark Matter (Phase II) - Alinen... | ecosystem: Environmental > Aquatic > Freshwater >... | reverse complement strand
GCGGCTCCACGCTCTGATAATACCGCAGCACTCGTAGACGGTAGAAAATTGCCAGCGTGTCTATCATCACCTTGCGCACGTTGGACAGCGTCAGCGAGCCGGTCTTGTTGCCGAACTGCATCCGGATCGGCGCCTCGGCCACGCGATAGCCGTGTTCATGGGCAACCGCCAGAAGTTCCACGTCAAAGGCAAAATGCTTGACCAGCATCCGGTCAAATGACCATTGCAGCGCTTCTCGGCGAAAGAGCTTCATCCCCGTCTGCGTATCCGTAACCGGCAGGCCGACCAGTAATGAGACCAACCCGTAGTAGACAGCGCTGGCCACACGCCGAGAGAAAGGGTAATCGATCTCCGAATCGCGATGCCGCTTGGACCCGATCACAATGTCCGCCTGCTGCAGCTGCATTACGTCAAAGAAGCATGGCAGCACGGCTGGATTGAGGTCGAGGTCACCGTCGAGCAGCAGCACGTGCGTTCCGCGGCTGTGCTGCAGCCCGGCCCGCAGCGCCCCGCCCTTGCCGCTGTTGAGGGCCAGCAGCACCGGACGCACCACATCGGGGTGCTCGTCAGCAACCTGCCGAAGTTCGGCATCCGTACCGTCGTCGCTGCCGTCATCCACCGGTACGACCTCGAAGCGTATCCTCTTCCCCAACAGTCGGCAAACCGTCTCGACGTTGGCGCCGGCACGACCCGCCAACCGGTAGCAGGGCATGACCACGCTCAGCAAGCCGTCCGGCCCTAGACACTCCTGCGCGGATTTCCAGTCGTCCGGCTGCTGTGCTTTGTTGTACATCCCCATGAAAACAGACCGTTTCGTTTCCATCACTATGCCGTCTTGCAGTTTGACAGACAAGGTTTTTTGGGCAAGAGTATGAAATCGAACGCCATATGATGAAGAGCTCCCCGCAGCATGCACCTGCACAACGACGGAAGCACACGAAATGTCACTGCGCCTGATCACACGTGCCGCTCTCGTTCTTCTCCTTGCCTCTGGCTGCCAGCGTGTCGTCACCGTGGCGGAACAGGACGCTCGGGAGCGTGAAAACACGCTGATCCACCGCGCGCTGGAGCGCGAGCAAGCCGGCGACCTCGACAGCGCCATTCAGACCTATGAAGAGGTCCTGCAGGAGACGCCCAAACTCGTCTCCGCGCATTTCCATCTCGCGCTCCTGCTACAGGATTATCGCAAGGACTACATGGGCGCCATTTATCACTACTGTCAGTACGAGCGCTTGCGCCCCGATACTGAGAAGAAAGCGTTGCTGCGCGACCGCACCCGCGTCTGCCAGCAACTCCTCGCCGCCCAACTCCTCAGCACCGCTGACGTGGCCATCAGCCGCAAGCAGATCGAGCTCGTGGGCGAAATCGACAAGTTGAACAAGCATCTCTCCTTGGTCGAGGGTGAAAAATCCGCGTTACAAGAGCAGAAGTCCGATCTCGAACGCCAGGTGATCGAGCAGAAATCAGAATCAGAACGCCTGCGCCGCCTGCTCGATCGCATGATGCCATCATCTTCCGTCTCCACCCCAGCCCCCGAGGAATCGCGACCTCGCTCCATCCTTCCGCGGCTCACCCCAGCCGCCAACGCGCCTATTGTGACCACCACCATGGGCCCACTTCGGCGGTTAACCGTAACGGAAACATCGTCCAAGCCGGCAGTTGCCAAACCGTCCGTTGCCGACACCGCGCCGCCGCCACTACTTAAACCCGATGCGAGCGAACCCGATCCCGGTGCCGCCACGTCTGTCCCCGCACCACCCGTCACCGCCGACACCCGCACTTACGTTGTACAGCCTGGCGACAGCGTCTACCGTATCGCGGAGCGAGTCTACGGCGATGCGGAACAGTGGAAAAAAATCCGCGACGCCAACAAGGACCGCCTCGGCCCCGGTAATCAGGTCCGCGCCGGCCAGGTGTTGGTGATACCGTAGGGAGAAGAGTTTAGGAGTCAGAACAACCCCGGAGTAGAAAAGCAGGGCGACGGCCACGCTCGGGAAGGCCGGTGGCCTAAGTATTTTGTCCAGATCGGCATACGGTCGCAAAAACAAACTGGAGAATACTCCATGACGTTCATGTGCCTTTCGTCTCATTTGAACCTTGCCGTAATCGGGCCGCTGGTGACGCCCGTATTCCAGATTCTTGCGCCGATCATCCTGCTCAGCACCTTTACCCTGATCGTCGCGATTCCGCGCTGGTTCCTGGGTTTTTCGTACTGGCTCTGGTGCCGGAATGCACCGGCGGCGCTGCGCGGTCGGACGATCCCAGGTGTGAAATCGCGCGTGTTTCAAGGCGTCGCGCAGCGGCAGTTCGATGACGAATACGCATTCGTTGTTCCGGACCGCGCTGACCTTCCGGCGCGGATTGCCGATTTCTTCCGGCAACGCGGCGCAACCGCGGAGCCGGGCGGCGAGCCCCTGAGCTTTGCGAGGGGGCATCGCATCTGCTCGATGCTGCTGCCGCATCTGATCCCCTGGCGAGAAAAGGATTTTGCGCAGCACATCACCGTGCGAACCTCCCGCACCCGGGCAGGTCAGGCGGAAATCCGTCTTTGTTATTGCGTGCAGGTGCTTTGCATGCTGCGCCTGCCGCCCGCCGGGCTACAGGATGAAGCCGCTGCGCTGTGCCATACGTTGCCCGCCTCGTAATCCCATGCCCGGTTTTCTCCACAAACGCGCTCGTCGCATCTTCGGCCGCAGCACGGCGGAGTTCCTCCGTGGGCCACCACACCCCGTAGCCTGGCGACTGGAGGTGCGCGAAGATACCAACGACCGCGGGATGTTCCTCCCGGACACCACCTGCCGCGGCCGTTCCGGACACTCCATCCGTCTGGCCAGCTACATCTCCGCCGGCGGCATGCGCGACCTGCGCCCCGGCCGCCACGCGGAATCCGACGCACGCCGGCGGCAACTGCTGGCGCATTTCGCGCTGGCGCTGCTGATTTTCTGGCTGGTTTTTCTCTTCGTGCCATGCCGCTGAAATCTTTCAGGGTCTGGGTCGCTACCGGGATCGGTATCGATTGTATACTCGACCCCAATACCGACGTCGCTACCGATGCGATGAACCGCTGACTGTCGAACGCCCAACATGCACGTCCCCCACTCCAGCACGGTGATCTTGGCCAACGGCGCCTTTCCCTCCCACCCGGCGCCGCTGGCGGCGCTGCACGCGGCGGAGCGCATCGTCTGTTGCGACGGTGCCGCGGAAAAGCTGGTCGCCGCCGGCTTCGTTCCCGCCGCCATCGTGGGCGACCTTGACAGCCTCCCCGTCGGCCTGCGCAAGCGCTTCGGTGATTACTTGCACCCGGATGCCGGCCAGAACGACAACGATCTCGCCAAGGCGTTCCGCTACTGCCTGCAAGAAGGGTGGCGCGAACTAATCATCCTCGGCGCCACCGGCTTGCGCGAGGACCACACCCTTGGTAACCTCGGCTGGCTGGCGGATTTTGCGTCACAGGCCGAGGTGTCGTTGCTCACGGACACCGGCATATTCTCGGCTATTGTCCGCTTGACCCGCTTTGACAGCCAGCCGGGACAGCAGGTCTCGTTTTTCACGTTCGATGGCCAGACTTTCCTAAACGCCGGAGGCCTGCGCTACCCGGTCGTAAATCTGCGTCCCACGCGCTGGTGGCAGGCCACGCTGAACGAGGCGTCCGGCGATTCCTTTGAAGTCGCTCCCGCCGGTGGGCCGGCGCTGGTCTTCCGGACATATGCCTGACCGAGAATGAGGGTGGTGCAGGCGTCCTGCCTGCCCAATCGCGTCAGACCGTCGCAAATCAGGCGTGGCTACCTGCCGTCGCGTGCGGTTGACTTGTTGAGCCATTCATCTGTGAAGGTGATTTTGCGGCGAACTATGGCGGCATCGTTCCAGCGCTCCCATCCGCCTTCTGGCGAAAAGGTATAGTACACATAGAACTCTTTCCCGGTTCGGCGTGGATCATCAAGGAATCCTATGATTGAAGGATAAAAAGCTTCGCCATTCTCAGCTGCGAGTTTCCTGCGATCACTCCAATGGATGCCGTCCTCCGAGCAGGTTAGGAATAAATCCACACATTGAGGAGAAGTATTGGCAGCTATGATCATGACAAACTTGTCAAGAGCCGCGTTGTAGCTGATGTCCATCCATCGCGTGCCGGGATTCCCTCTTTCCAGGGGGCTGGATTTTCCGCCTACGGCAGGCTCCGAAAATGCACCATTGTAGTACTTTGTCCATTTTGCACTCTTGCCACCAATACCAGCCTGGATGACCTCTGCGATGCTCGCTCTTGCTAAGGACAGGTTGCTTTGCCGCGAATTTTCATCCGTCATGGCATCTCGAGCATAGACGTAAAAATATTCATCCTTGATTATGTAAGCTGATCCGCAGACCTCTACGGCACTTTCGGCCTGCGCGTTAGGAATATTGGCTAAGAAAATGGGCCCCAAGTCTTTGAACTTCAGGCCTTGTTCATCGGTCTGGATTGAGAGACCCAGCACGCTGTAGAAGTTCTTATACGTGCCACGATGGAACTCCGCATGGTAGAAGAGGAAGATGCGATTCGACTTTGGATCACGGAAGAGTGGCCCTCCCGCAAGGTACTGGAATTCCTTATTATCTGTGGCGATGGAAACGCGATCTACCCTTTGCAACGGATTTCCCCTGTTGCCGGTGACTCGGACCGGCTCGCGGCCGTTGGCACCATACATTCGCACATCGTCGCCACTTGTCAGCACTCCACAGTTGCCATCCATGAACCACTTCAGTCCCAGGGCGTCTCTCTGTTCCTTAGTTGCGATGACTACCCTCTCACCCACGATGCAGGCGGGAGGTTCGGCAGAAAATACAGCCGCATTGCTTACGACCACTGCGGCCGTCGCAAGAAGAAGGTTCTGCATAGCAATTCCCATGAGAATTACTTCTTCGCGCACAATGCCATTTCACAAAATCACGGCTCGGCCCGGGGATCCAATTGCCGCGGATGCCGGCTGGGCGTGCCGAAGTAGAAGGCCTCGTTTTTCGCGAGCTTCATCGGCATCCGGTTGTGGATCCATCCCCCTTCGGAAAGACCGTCCGGGAAATCGTGGACCAGCATGCCGGCGCGGTTGACCGGTAGTTGTTGGGCAATAGTGGCGTCAGGTCGCGCCACAAAGCTCCCCCAATTCGAGTACCGCTGCGACGAGTTATTCGCCACGGCCCACATGAGGTTGTCTGCGCAACGGGTGGGAACCTGACGGACGTTCAGCACATCCAGGCAGCTGGGCCCCTTGTGCCGCGCGTTGAAAAAGGAGTGCAGCACCAGCCGGGCGCCCCGCTCACGGTACGCCGCGTAGAGCTGCGGATAGCAGATGTCATAACAGATGGCAAACCCGACCTGCACGCCCCGGATCGGCAGCGTCACCAACCGGTTTCCCGCAGAAAAGACGCGCTGATCTTCCACCGTACACATGCATTTGTCGTACCGGTCGGCAATTCTGCCGGCCGGATCGATGATGTACAGGCAGTTGGTCGGCCTGGTTATTTTGTCAAGAAAATGCGCAGAGCCCAGAATCAGCCAAAGCCGCAGGTCCCTGGCCAGTTCCCGCAGCCGTTGCGTTTCGCAGCGCAGGGCGTCCCAGTCATACCGGCGAAAGGAGAAAAATTCGGAACCCGCATAGCCGGAAAGCGCGGCTTCCGACGTGTGCAGGAGATGCGCCTGCGCCTGCTTCGCCCGACGCAGATAGCGCCGGATGGCTTCCGCGTTTTTCGCAATGTCACCGGACACGGGAAACTGACAGGACGCTACGCGAAGCTTGTGCATGCAGACCTCCGAACATGGCGAATCAAACGACATCGGCCCACGGGGAGAGCCATCTTGATTTCTGATTCCAGAACAAAGTCTGAAATCTGCACCCCTTCGAAATCGCTCGCTAGTTCGGCGCCAGCAGCTTGATCTCGAACTTCTCCAGATTGTCCAGGACCAGGTCCGCGGGTGCGATGTTCTGGCGTGGTGCATCGCGGCGCGCGAGCGCCACGCAGGTCATGCCGGCCGCCTTGGCGGCGCGCACACCGGCGGCGGAATCCTCAAACACCACGCAGGTGGACGGATCCACCTGCAGCCGCTGCGCCGCCAGCCGGAAGCAGGCGGGATCCGGCTTGCCCGGCTGGTAGTCCTCGGCGCCAAGAAAAAAACGGATGAATGGGGCCGCGCCTAGAATCGCCACGTTGTCGGCAATGTCTTGGCGAGGCGAACCAGAGACGATCGCCACGGGGTAGTCCGCGGCCAGGCGTACCAGCAGTTCGATTGACCCCACGATGCGCACATCGGTCTCCGCGCGCAGGCGGCGGTGGGAGGAGCGCAGCTCCGCGGCAACGCGCTCGATGCCCGCTGCCACGGCATGCGGGAAGCGCCGGCTCATCTCGGTGTAGACGTCGTTCCAGGATCGACCGTACACCAGCGCCACAGCTTCCTCCTGCGTGCAGGGAATGCCGTGTCGTTGCAGATACTCGCGAATGGCGCGAATCCAGAGGATTTCGGTATCCACCAGCGTACCGTCGAGGTCGAAGAAAAAGGCTTGGATCGTCATGGCACCTGGAAACGCGTCAGGCCTCTGCCCCGGCTGCGGACTGGCCGCAGCATTTCTTGTATTTCCTGCCGCTGCCGCAAGCGCAGGGATCGTTGCGCCCAACCTTCGGCGCCTCGCGGCGCTCCGGCGGTGGAGTCACCATTTTGCCGTCGATAAAACGCCACTCGCCCTCCACGCGGCCAAAGGTGGCAATTTCATGGTGCTCGAAGTCCGCCTTTTCGATTCGGTAGCGCGCAACGAATTCGATCATCGCCTCGCTGTCCTGCGGGCTGCCGCCTTCCGACTGCCGGATCTCGAACGCCTGCCAGTCGGCGGACTGCGCCCACTTGCGACTGCTCTCGGCATCGAATTCCCGGCGCACGCGCGGCCCGGAGGTCTTGTACAGGTAATCTATCTCCGCCAGCGTGTAGGCCGTGTAGCGAGAGCGCATCAGCGCTTCGGCGGTGGAGGCGCGGGCGTGGCCCAACAGCAGCGGCTCGCAGCACTGCTCATAGGAACGTCCGCTGCAACAGGGGCAATCGCTCATACGCGGAGACTCCTCGAAAAGAATGGCACTATAGATCATTCCGCACGGGCCGCCAAGAGCGTTCGCGCGGAAATCGCTTGGAATGCCAGCCCTTTTGGGATTATAGTAACGGCTTTCCAAACCGACAGAAGGAGCAAGTATGGCCAAGATCAATTTTGGCGGCACGGTCGAGACGGTCGTCACCCGCAAGGAGTTCTCCCTCAAGAGGGCGCAGAGAGCCCTGAAGAAGGAAGTCGTGGCCATTATCGGCTACGGCGTGCAGGGGCCGGCCCAGGCGCTGAACATGAAGGACAACGGGATCAAGGTCATCATCGGCCAGTCCAAGGCGTTCCCGAAGGACTGGGCGCGCGCCGTCAAGGATGGCTGGGTCCCGGGCAAGACGCTGTTCGAGATCGAGGAGGCCGTGGAGCGCGGCACGATCATCCAGATGCTGGTGGCCGACGCAGCCATGAAGGTGGTCTGGAAAATCGTCAAGCCCCGCCTCACCGCCGGCAAGGCGCTTTACTTCTCGCACGGCTTCGGCTACGTCTACAACCAGCTCACGGGTGTGAAGCCACCGGCCGACGTGGATGTGATCCTGGTCGCCCCCAAGGGCTCCGGCACCTCCGTGCGCCGCAACTTCCTTTCCGGTGTCGGCATCAACTCCAGCTTCGCCGTGGCGCAGAACGCCACCGGCTGCGCCTTGGAGCGCGTGCTGGCTGTCGGCATCGGCATCGGTTCGGGCTACCTCTTCCCGACCACGTTCGAGCATGAGGTCACCAGCGACCTTGTGGGCGAGCGCGGCGTGCTCATGGGCGCGCTGGCCGGCATCATGGAGGCCCAGTACGATGTGCTGCGCGCCAACGGCCACTCACCGAGCGAGGCCTTCAACGAGACCGTCGAAGAGCTGACCCAGAGCCTGATCCGCCTCGTGGACGAGAACGGCATGGACTGGATGTACTGCAACTGCTCCGCCACCGCTCAGCGCGGCGCGCTGGACTGGAAGCCGAAGTTCAAAAAGGCCACGCTGCCGGTTTTCAAGGCCCTCTACCAGGCCGTGAAGAGCCAGAAGGAAGCCCGCCGCGTGATGAAGTCCTGCGGCCGGCCGGACTACAAGAAGCAGCTCGACAAGGAACTGGCCCAGATCCACGAATCCGAAATGTGGCGCGCTGGCACCGCGGTGCGCACGCTTCGTCCGCACGAAAAGGCCCGCATGAATGCCGCAACTGCGACCGGCGTCAAGGGGCGCAAGGGCAACTAGAAGCCGAACCGCAGAATATCGAACACCGAACCGCAGAATCATGAAGGATTGAGGAGCGGATGCCGTTAGCCTCACCTCACGATTCTGCGGTTTTGTTTCCATCAGTCAGGGCGGGACCGCCGGAATCGACGCAAGAACACATCATGATCCTCGGATTGGCACATGTCTGCTTCACCGTTTCCAGCTTGGATCGCGCCATAGAATTTTACAGCGGCAAGCTGGGATTTAAGATCGCCTTCGAGTTCCGGCACGACACCGGTGTGCGCTTCGGCGTCTACCTGAAGGCCGGGGCACGCTCGTTCATCGAGATCTTTGAGGGCCATCTCGCCCCGTGCGCCGAGAAACAGAGTTACGGGCACATCTGCCTGGAAGTGGATGACATTGGCGCCACCGTGGCCGACCTGCGCGCCAAGGGGATCGACTGCACCGACCCCAAGGTCGGCAAGGATCAGTCCTGGCAGGTATGGCTTGCCGATCCGGACGGCAACCGCATCGAGCTCCATTGCTACACGCCGGCAAGCTGGCAGTCGCCGTATCTGGAGTAGCAAGGACGCGCCGGCGCCCAACCCGCTTACGCCACAGAAATTTCCACCCGGTTTTTGCCGGCATTCATTTCTGCGGCGAACGCGGCCCCTTCGATCCGCATGCCGCCTTCGCGATAGGGGTTGTTTTCGCGCCGGTCGAGCGGCAGGTCCTTCCCGTTTACGCACACCCGCCGCACGCCAAACCCGCGCGAGCCCACCTGGTATTGAAACTCGATCCGTCGCCCGTCGCGTTCAACTTCCACCACCAGCCCGTCCAGCGTGCGCGGCAGCACGGGGTCGATCACCACATCGCCGAAGGAATCGCGCAATCCCAGCATCCCGCAGACCACGCGGTGGATGTAGAGCCCCGGGCCGCTGGAGTAGATGCGCCATCCTCCCGCGACCTCCACCTTGCCGCGGCGCAGATCGTCAAACCGCGCCGCCGCCTCGTAGCGATCCGCAAATGCGCCATCCGAGCTGGAGAAAAACGCATTGGCCTGACGCGCCACCGCATTCCGCACGCGTTCATGCAACTGCACCGGCGTCACCCGCCCCAGCATCTCCCACAGCTCCTCCGCGAGCCCCAATCTGGCTAGCGCCTCGACGTAGCGTAGATGGGCATGCGTGTACATCAGGCCGATCTCGCGCCCGAAGTTCGCCGCCGTTTCCGCCCGCTGGAACCAGCGTGTCACACCACCGCGATACGGCACCGGATCGCTCATCAGCCGCACACCATCTTGGAAAAGCAGATGCTCGTGGATTAGCGACATGTGCCGTCGGGCCTGCTCCGGCGTCAGCAAACCTGCCAGCATGGCGCGTGTCATGGGGAGCAGCCGGTAGCGGATGCCGGTCTGGGAGTCGCGCGGGTGTAGCAGCGGCTGCGGCTGCTTTCCGCCAAATACAAGAAATCCCGCCAGTACACCGTCCGGCAGCAGCAACCGCTGGAAGTCAACCCTCATCGCCGCCAGCAGCGGAGCCAGCCGTTCAGCCGCCTCCCGTCGATCCGCGCGTCGGCAGATTTCGTTCAATTGCGCAAAGACCTGAAAGGCCAGTGCCACGGTCCAGGAGCTGACCATGTTAGCGCGCAGGGCTGGATCAGCCGGCTGCAAGGTATCGTCCCAATCCCCCTCGCCGTAGGTCACCAGTGCCGTGCCCGGGATACGCCGGGACTCCCACACGTCCATCGCGCGTAGCGCATGCACCAGCAGGCTTTCGCGCCGGGCGCTGGCGCCAAAGGTCGCAACATCCGTGTAGACAACCGGCTCGTCCAGCACGGCAAAATCGCCGGTGGCTTCCACGTAGTCGCACAGCGCCTTGACCGGCCAGAACGGCACGTCGCCGTGCGCCTGCACACTCTGGATATCCTGGAACGGCGGGAGCATGAACCATTGCGGCCAGCATCCGGTCCCTTCGTACTGCTGTGCAAAAAGCTGCAACAGCAGGCGCCGCACCGGAGCGAACTGCCGTGTGGCGATCAGCCACTCCAGCGGCCCCTGCGAGACGTCGCGCACACCCCACGCCGCGCCGCCGTACTGCTCCAGTCCGCGCGGCGCCGTGACGTGCGTCCAGGCGTTGTGTGCAAACCATGGCAAGATCTCGTCCACGTGCGCCGCAGCAGGATGCCGCAGCCGCGGCAGACCCGCACAGCAGCCACGGCTGCCCTGCCCTCCGGCTCCCGGACGCAAACGGGCGACCGCCTCGATCACCACCGCAAACTCCCGCACCGGCCGGCTGCGAAGGACGGCAAATGGTGCCTGGTGTGTCACGCCGTCTGCGAACAGCAGTTCGTCGCCGCCGCAGGCTGCCACGTCAGCCGGAACAGTGGCTTGTATGGCAAACTGCAATTCGGGCAGCTTCCGGCCCAGAAAAGTGTCCGGATCGGGCGCGCAGACAAGCCGCGCAGCGGCTGAATCCAGTGCCAGCTCAATGCCCTGATCCATTTCTCGTTCGCCCATAACCAGCAGGTGCGACAACAGGAATGCACACGGCGCGCCGTCCGTCACCCGCAACGTCAGCGTCGCGCGGGGAGCGTCTGGATCCATGCGGCTGATTGCCTCGATGCACGTCTCCCCCAAGCGATAGATCCAGCGCGCCTCATCCAAGCCAATCGAGAAAGCCGAGGGGATTCCCAGACGCCGCCACCCTCCCCTGTGTTGCACAAACACCCGCTGCCCGCTGGCTGTCATCGCATCCAGCGAGTTGCGCACCACACTCAAAGCCCGCGCCAGGTTCGTGTTGCCAAGATAGACCTGGGCATTGTAGATGCCTGCAGCGTAGACCGTGCTACCCAGCGTGTCGCCATCGAGCCAGAGCGAACACCCGCTGCGCAGCAGATGTCCGTGCGGCCGTTCAGCAGCAGCTTCCTTGCGGCGCGTCACCACATGCCGCGCCGCGCCAAAAAAGAACGACAGCACCTGCCCCGCCCCGTCGCGCTCGACCTGCCGCCATTCGCCAGGGAACCACTCGCGCAATTCGGCTTCGGTACATTCGTCGCCGGCAATCGGCAACGCCTGAAAAATGGAACTCGGTCGCTTGGCAACCGGTGATTCACCTGAAACAGCCGATTGGCCGAAGGTTTGCACCTTGGCCAACAGTTCTTCGACCAGTTCCAGGTCGCCCTCTCCTGAAGCAACCGCATGATCCGGCTGGTATACCGCAAAAAATGTCGTCTTCCATTCTCCACCCGGCAACAGCGTGACCGGCGCGGTCTGCAGCGCCGCATAGGCAAACTCGTATTGCCGCCGGCCGGCAAGACGCTCCTGTTGCCAGGCGTCAGGGATCCCGGTCAGCCGGTGACCCAGTCCAAAAAATTGATAGCCATCGGTGGCGAAGAAGCGCGCACCGGTCAGACATCCATGGGCAATCCATGGATGCGCCTGGTGTGCCTGCGGCAGGTTCTGGCGCGAACACAGGATCGTCCCCCAGCGCGCATGCGCCAGGGGAGAATGGTCGATGTACTGCGAAATGAACGCCTCGTTGCCGCGCACACTTGCCTCGTCCGCCAGACCCAGGTCCTGCCCGTGCAGCAGGTCGAACACGCGTGCCTGCCCGGTAACATTGCGGATGCGCACCTGCCACTGCCAGAGCGGCAGATCCGGCTGCAGATCCAGGGTTACGGCGTATTCCCAGCCAGCGCGTGCGCCGGACCACCTAACCCGCCAATCGTCCACGCGCTGAAAGGCAGCAGAAGCGTCCGCCAGGTCCACAATCACGAATCCGTCTGGACCGCGTTCGCGCAGCACCAAACGCCGCAGTCCGCGTTCCACCGGTGTGGGAAGCACCTGGTTGATGAGCGTCGGACCATGCCGGATCGCAAAAAGTTCACCCTGCGGCAGCACCTGCAAGCACAGCCCGGCCGCATTGGCCAGTTCGATCAGGCCGTAGGCGGCTGCGGAAGGAATCTGGCGGACTGCCGGAGGCATGGGGTACTCATCGGGAATTTTTCCGCCCCTGCGGGCGGCCACGGCCGGACTTGTCCTGACGCTGGGGACGGCCGCCGTGCTGGCGAACCTGGGAAGGCCGGCCGCCTGATTTCCGCGGCACCCGTGGCACTCCGGCGGAAGAGGGGCGCTCCGTGCGCGGCCCGTAGGAGTAGCGATCGGCCAGGCGGTTCGGCTGCTGCACAACACTCCCGCGCACCACAGAGAAATCGGCGCGGCGCTGGTTGAAATCCACGCGGGCCACCTGCACCTGAAGGCGGGCACCCACGCGGAAGGTCTCGTTCCCTACGCTGAGGGTGTCGGCCGCGCTGTTGTGCCGCACGAAGTCAGACGAAATCGCGGAGATGTGCACCAGCCCCGTGACCTGCACGCCTTGCACATCCACAAACATCCCGTAGTTGGCGACCTTGCTCACGACCGCGTCGTACACCAGGGGCTTGCGGTCGTCGAGCTGCTGCTGCAGGAAGCGAAACTTCTTGATCTCGATCAGGGCGCGCGACGCCTCGTCCGCCACCTGCTCGCGCTCGGTGCAGTGTGCCGCGGTGCGCTTGAGGTAGTCAGCTGCCAGCGTGGCCCCGCCTTTCCCCCCGGCTAACAGCCCGGCAAGCTGGCGGTGCAGTACAAGGTCCGGATAGCGCCGGATCGGTGAGGTAAAATGCGCGTAGTGCCGCTTGGCCAGGCCGAAATGACCGGAGGCCTCCGCCGAGTAGACTGCGCGCTTCATGCTCCGCAGGATCATGGTGTGGATATGCGCGGACAGCGGATGCTCGGCTGTCTGCACAAGAAACTGCGACATGCGCTGCGGATCGTTGAGATTGCCTGCCTTGACTCCGAGTGTGGCAAGCGTGGCGCGCAACTCCTCGAGTTTGTCTTCATCCGGCGCCTCGTGCAGACGGGCGAGGATGCGGATGCCGCGGGATTCCAGCTCTGTCGCCACAGCCTCGTTGGCGGCAACCATACACTCCTCGATCAATTGGTGCGATTCGTCGTGCGGCACGGTGCGGATGCCGGTCATCCGGCCGTCCGGCCCGATCAGTACCTCGCACTCCGGCACCTCCAGATCGAGCGCCGCCTCGGCGAAGCGCTGCCGCCGCAACTGCCGCGCGAGCTCGCGCACCTGACCCAGCAGGGCTTTGGTCGGCTCCGGCACCGCGGTCAGCCCCTCGGGCGGGCGATCCAGCATGATGGCCATGGCCTGCTCGTAGGTCAGGCGCTGGCGCGAGTGGATGATCGTGCGGGCGAAACGGCGCGTGATCATGCGTCCCTGCTCGTCGAACGTCAGAAAAGCCGAAAAGGTCAGGCGGTCCACGTCCGGCCGCAGGCTGCATTCGCCGTTGGAGAGCTGCTCCGGCAGCATGGGGATCACCTTGTCCACCAGGTAGACGCTCGTGCCGCGCGTCAGAGCCTCCCGGTCGAGTGCGCCGCCGGGTCGCACAAAGTGGCTGACATCCGCAATGTGCACACCGAGCACGCGCCGTCCTTGCGCGTCACGCGTCAGCGAGATGGCATCGTCAAAATCCCGCGCCTTAATTGGATCGATCGTGACGATGTACATGTCGCGCAGATTTTCGCGCGCCCCGGGTTCCTCAGCCCGTGCGGCGACCTGCTCGGCTTCTTGCAGAACTTCCGGCGGGAATTCGGTGGAAAGATCGAATTGCCGCATGACCACCTCGGTGTCCAGCGAGGGCTGGTCCGCGGGGCCGATCACGTCCACGATCTCGCCTTCCGGCGCCACATGCCGGTTCTTCCAGCCGGTCAGGCGCAGCACCACGCGGTCGCCTTCTTTCGCGCCCCCGGCGTCCGGCACATAGAAATCGAGGCGATAGACCGGGTTCAGCGGCACCACGCAGAGGAACTTGCCGGTGGTGGAGAGCGTGCCGACAATGTCACGCGACGAGCGACTGATGATGCGGATCACCTTGCCACGCGGCTCCTGGGTGGGCGAGGCCGGATCGAGCCGCACCGTGACCGTGTCGTCCGGCAGCGCGGTGCCGAGGTCGTCGGAGCCAATCCAGACCGTGATACCGCCGGCGGGATCGAAGACCAGTCCGGCGCCGGAACGGATCATGCGCAGCCGGCCGGTGACCAGGTCGGCGGCCTTGCCGAGGCTGAAGCAGCCGGGGCGCAGTTCGACAATTCGTCCGTCCAGCACCATTTGGCGCAACACGCCCTGCAGCTTCTTGACCTGCTGGCCGTGAAACTCCAGCGCTGCGCAGATCTCCCGGGGTTGCCAGGTCTTTTCCGGCTCGCGGGCGAACAACACGTCAATCGAGGCGATCTCTTTTTCAGTATTCATGGGAAACTTCAACATCAGGATGGAGTGACCAGCGGCGACGTCCGGGAT
>Ga0073936_10007049_pt1 | contig 14613 bp, 10 predicted proteins | sample AliMusrvi5mmetaG_FD_87041 | JGI IMG/M metagenome (GOLD analysis project Ga0073936, IMG submission 87041) | Freshwater lake bacterial and archeal communities from Alinen Mustajarvi, Finland, to study Microbial Dark Matter (Phase II) - Alinen... | ecosystem: Environmental > Aquatic > Freshwater >... | reverse complement strand
TCAGGCGGAGTCATTGCTTGGCATGGTCGCCACGAGCTGCGCGATACGACCGGACTCCCTTTTGCTAGCTTGACACGTATTGACATTCCTGTCCGCAGCAACGTTAAATGAATAGAATGGCCTGCGGACTGCCCCGGGCGCGTTGCCCTTCGGCCCTTGCGACCGATGAGAATATCCGCGCGTCGCCCGCTTAAGTATGGACGAATTAGGCCGGACAGACAATCTTAAGGCGCGCCCGGCTGAATAAGCCTATGCCCGATTCGACAAAGCAGAACCAAAACAGCCTGTCCGATCTCGTCCGAGATGCGGCGACCAAGGATAGTGCCGAAGTGCTGCGCCTGCTCGGCACTTCCCTCGCCGGCCTGACCGAGGACGAAGCCGTCTCCCGCTTGGAGCAATACGGCCCCAACGAGGTCGGCCGCGAGAAGCACGAAGGCTGGCTGCAGCGCCTGTATGTCGCTTGCCGAAATCCGTTGGTGATTCTGCTGCTGGTCCTTGCGACCATCTCATTTGTCGCGCCCGAAGGGGATGTCCGCGCCGGCGTGGTCATGCTGCTGATGGTAGTCCTTGGGGTCGCGTTGCGCTTCGTCCAGGAGACACGCGCCGATACGGCCGCCGCCAAACTCAAGGCGATGATCAGCGTCACCGCCACTGTGATCCGAGACGGACAGGCCAGAGAAATCCCGCTCCAGCAGCTCGTCCCGGGCGACGTGATCAAACTCTCCGCCGGCGACATGATCCCCGGCGACGTGCGGCTCCTCTCGGCGAAAGACCTGTTCGTAATCCAGGCCACGCTCACCGGCGAATCCATGCCCGTCGAGAAGACGGACACCGTCGACGTGCGCGGTAACGTCTCCTCCATCGAGCGCACGAACAGTTGCTTCCTGGGCACCAGCGTGGAGAGCGGCTCCGCGACCGCGGTGATCGTGGCCACCGGCGTGCAGACTTACTTTGGCAAGGTGGCCAAGAGCCTCGCCACGCAGCAACCGGTAACGGCTTTTGAGCGGGGAGTGAATCGGTTCACCTGGCTGATGATCCGATTCATGCTGGTGATGGTCCCGCTGGTGTTCATCATCTACGGCTCGACCAAGCACGACTGGCACATGGCCTTCTTCTTCTCGCTGTCCGTCGCGGTGGGCCTCACGCCGGAGATGTTGCCGATGATCGTCTCGGTCTGCCTTTCCAAGGGTGCGCTGGCTATGTCCCGCAAGAAGGTCATCGTTAAGCGCCTCAATTCGATCCAGAACTTCGGCGCCATGGACGTGCTGTGCACCGATAAAACAGGCACGCTCACTGCCGACCACGTCATCCTCGAAGTCTATTGCGACGTATTTAAGAGCGAGAGCGAAGCGGTGCTCCGGGATGCCTACCTCCTCAGCCACTTCCAAACCGGCCTCAAGAACATCCTCGACCGCGCGGTCCTGCATCATCAGGAGCTGCACGGCGCGCTCTCGATCGAGAAGTTCAGCAAGGTGGACGAAATCCCGTTCGACTTCACCCGCCGTATGATGTCCGTCGTGGTCGAAGGGCCGGATGGAAAACGCGAACTGCTGACCAAGGGCGCACCGGAGTCCGTCTTCGCCAGATGCACTCATTTCGAGAGCGACGGCGACATCTACCCGATGGAGCCCATCCTGGTCGGCGACCTCATCGAGCAGGTGAACGACCTCAGCGAAGACGGCTTCCGCGTGCTGGCCGTCGCCACGAAGAAAGTCGAGAAGAAGGCAGCCTACGCCAAAGTTGACGAAGCCGAGTTGGTCCTGACCGGCTACCTCGCTTTCCTTGACCCGCCCAAGGAAACCGCCGCCACCGCCATCACTGCGCTGCGCCAGCACGGCGTCGCCGTCAAGGTTCTGACCGGCGATAACGACCTCGTCACCCGCAAGGTTTGTACCGAGGTCGGCATACCTGCCGAGAAGATCGTGCTGGGTAGCCAGGTCGAGACCATGTCCGACCCGCAACTGGCAGAGGCCGTCGACACCACCGACGTGTTCGCGCGCCTTTCTCCGGCGCACAAGCAGCGCATTGTCCAGGCCCTCCAGCGCAAAGGCCACGTCGTCGGGTTCATGGGCGATGGCATCAACGACGCCCCCGCTCTCCGTGCCGCCGATGTGGGCATCTCCGTGGACAACGCCGTGGATATCGCCAAGGAATCGGCCGATGTCATCCTGCTGGAAAAAAGCCTGATGGTGCTTGAAGAAGGCGTGCTGGAGGGCCGGAAGGTGTTCGTCAACATCCTCAAGTATGTCCGCATGGGTGCCAGCTCGAACTTCGGCAATATGTTCAGCGTCATTGGCGCCAGCGCCTGGCTGAAATTCGCGCCCATGGCCCCCATCCAGATTCTCACCAACAACCTGCTCTACGACTTCTCGCAAGTCCCGATCCCCACCGACAACGTCGGCCAGCAACTGATCGCCAAGCCCCGGCCCTGGAATATGGGCGAAATCGCCAAGTTCATTGTCTTCATTGGCCCCATCAGTTCGATCTTCGACTACACCACTTACTTCATCATGTGGTTTCTCTTCAAGTGCAGCGACCTCGGTCTCATGCCGCCGCCCGAATTAGCCGCCCGCTTTCCCGCGACCACCGACGCGAACCTCACCTATGCCGCCGCCCTCTTCCACTCCGGCTGGTTCGTAGAATCCCTCATGACTCAGACTCTGATTATCCACGTTATCCGTACTAACTTGCTACCGTTCGTGCAGTCGCGCGCCAGTTGGCAGCTCACCATGACCACCCTTCTCATCATGGCCATCGGCGCGTATCTGCCCTATTCGCCATTGGCCTCCACGCTGAGATTCGTGCCCCTGCCGCCGCTCTACTGGGTCTTGCTTCTTGTGACCCTGCTTTGCTACGTCGGCCTGACCCAGCTCATCAAGATGTGGCTCGTCCGCAAGGCATGGGTTTAAGTCATTACAGATAAAATACTTACACACGTTTCGCCGCTTTTCAGCGGTCGCCATTCGGCAAACCCGCGGGTATAGGAGCGCGGCCTTTAGGCCGCAGAAATGCAGGATGTGGCCAAGCGCCGACTTTCTCCAGAGCACCACCGCATTCGGACATCGCTGCGGCCTAAAGGCCTCGCTCCTATGCGGGTTGCCCGATTGTTTACTTTCGGCGCCGGCACAAAACGCGGCGAGCGGCTCATCCGATCTGCTTAAACTCGAATTGCGACGTAAATAACTATATCTCAGTAAGTTACGATAAACATCGCCGGGGCCAACGGCCAGACTAAACCCGAGAGAGCCCCTTGATTGGCCGAACCAGGTGCCTAGCATGGCAGGAGCAGGTGGCTACCCCCAAGCCAGTTGCCTGATAGTTGCCTGATAGTTGCCTGATGGTTGCATAATGGATGCATGATAGTTGTATAATGGTTGCAAGATACCAACTCCCATGCCGTAGGCTTGATGATCGGGGGCTGAAGGCTCTGCGCCCGAAAGCGAACGCCGAAATGTGTGCGGCCCTAAACACGCTCACGTTCAGGGAGATGGGTATTGCGTCAACGCGAAGCGCATGGAGTGCGTCCAGCTCGCTGGCGCTTTCGTTAGACCAGCCCGCGCCGAAAGCGGGAGCAAGCTCCGCGCACTCCAAACGCTTCGCGCCCCGTCGTGTCCGCACCACACCAAAATACGTCACCGGACTTCCGTTCCAGAGTACGAAACTGCCGCGCAAGCCGGGCGAGCCACGGCCAATGACAAAGTCCTCGTAAGTCATTGTAGGAGACGACGTAAGGAGTCTCTAATCTCTTGGCCTGCTGCCTAAACCTGGACTCGCTCAGAACGTGCTGATTAGAGACTCCTTACGTCGTCTCCTACAGCTTGAGATTGGAGTCCTTATCCCCGACTTTGTCACTGGCCGTGCCGGGCGAGCCATCCCGGTGGAGCCCCACTCCTGTCACATCTGGCCGTTCGCGCGCCGGTTTTTTGCTGTCCTTGGCGCCCTAAGCGGGCAATCGGCTTCTTCCAGGTTCAGTTCGATGACAAATCCTCGGGCATCTGTGACAACAGCTTGTATTTCCACCCTTTCCCGCGCAGGATCGTTTGCCAAAGCTCGTCGCCCGCAGTGTCGAAAACCAGCTCGAGCGAGGCAGGGTGCGTCAGCCAGGCCTTGCGTTTCATCTCATCTTCAAGCTGGCCCGGACTCCACCCCGCGTAGCCAGCGAATAACTTGAGCTTCCGGGTCGGAGAAAGCGACTCTCCGATCTCCAGCAATGAATCGAGCGAATGGCCCAGGCTCAAATTAGGGATGACGTTGGCATCGGGAATGAACGAGTCCGAGTGGAGGAAACTTAGCGCGGAAGGCTGCACGGGGCCGCCGACATAGAGCGGGCGTGCCTTGAGGTCGTCGGGCAGGTCAGCGACGATCATCTCGCCGACGTTGCTGCCCATAGCACGGTTGAGCACGAGGCCGAACGCACCCTCGACGTCGTGCTGGCAGATAAGCACCACGGTGCGTTGGAAGAACGAGCCCCGCAACTGGCCGCTGTCGAGGAGTAACTGGCCCTTCAAGAATCGATCCTTTTCCGGCATAACAGTGCAACCGTCTTACGCTTGCGCCTTAGCCAATTTGGATTAAATTCTCCTTATGTCAAAGCTTTGTCTGCTTTTGATCCTGGTGGCCACGCTGGTAGTGGTGGCAGGATGCGCAACTCATTCCGGAAGCCGGGATTACGTCCCGGGCAAGGGCTGGGTGCCGAACGACTGAGCCTCCAGGCTGTAGCCGGTTTGAGCCGTAATTCCCGCTCTGAATCAGCCGACAACCTCCCGGACGGAACCAAACAAGCAAGCCCAGTCAGGGCGGGAAGTGTGCTCTACTGCGCTGGTTCATGTCTCCTCGACGCCGCTCAACCCAGCGCCTTGACCTTGTTGATGATGGCGGTGGCGTCAATGTGATACTTGGCCAGCAACTCCGCCGCCTTGCCCGAGCGCGGGAGTTCATGCACGGCCAGCTTGTGGACTTTGATCCCCTCCGCACTCAGCTCGCCCGCCACTGCGTCGCCCAGCCCGCCTTCGGTGTAGTGGTCTTCGACTGTTAGCACCAGGTTCTTCGTCTTCTTCGCGGCAGCTTTGATGATATCCTTCGCGAGCGGCTTGATGCTGTAAGCGTCAATAACCGTGATACCGACGCCCTCGCTCTTCAGCGCATCCGCCGCTTTCAGCGCCTCGTAAAGCGTCACCCCGGCAGCCACGACCGTGACCTTATCTTCTGCGGACTGGCGCAGCACCTTCGCCCCGCCGATCGGAAACACTTCGTCGTTGCTGTAGAGGACGGGAGTCTTGGGGCGCGAGGTGCGCAGGTAGCAAATGCCTTTATTGCTCGCGATCTGCTCCATCAATTTCTCGGTGCAGACCGCGTCGCTGGCGTATAACACCGTGCTGCCGACGACCGCCCGCATCATGGCGATGTCTTCCAATCCCATTTGGGAGGGGCCATCCTCACCGATACTCACCCCGACATGCGTGCCGACCAGCTTTAGGTTGGCCGTTGAGATCCCCGCCACGCGAATTTGGTCGTAAGCGCGGGTGAGGAAGCAAGCGACGGTGGAGGCAAATGGCACTTTGCCGCGGGTGCTGAAACCCATGGCCACGCCGACCATGCACTGCTCGGCGATAAAGCACTCCGTGAAGCGCTCGGGAAACCTCTTGGCGAACTTCTCCGAGAAAGTAGAGTTCTTAGTGTCGCCATCCATCGCCACCAGGCGCGAGTCGGCGCCGCCGAGGCGGAGCAAAGCACTGCCGAACGCCTCGCGCGTGGCGACCATATCACCGGGTTTATAGGTGATGGGCGGATAACTGGATGGGGCTCCGCTCTTCGGTGCCGGCAGTTGATTCGGAGCCGGGATCGGATGGCCGATGCCGGACTTGGCACTGGGCTGGAGTTCTGCGATCGCCTGAGCCTCCTCTTCTTTCGAGAGCGTCTTGCCATGCCATCCCTCCTTGTCCTGCAGGAAAGAAACACCACCGCCCTTCAAGGTCTTGGCGAGGATGACCAACGGCTGATGGCCCAGGCCCACAGCGGCCAATACTTCGAGGATTTCGTCAAGGTCGTGCCCATCAATTACCTCAGTGCGCCAGCCGAAGCCCTCGAAGCGCTTTTGGTAGGCCTCGAGGTCGTGGCCGAGGGCGGTGGGCTGGCTCTGGCCGAGCCGGTTCACATCCACGACGGCGATCAGATTGCTCAGGTTGTAAGTGGCTGCCAGTGAGGCCGCTTCCCATACGGCCCCCTCCGCGCATTCGCCGTCACCGAGCAGGACATAGGTGCGGTAGTCCAGGTTGTCCAGCCGCGCGCACAGCGCCATGCCGACGCCGACGCTTAATCCTTGGCCCAGCGAGCCGGTCGCGACATCCACGAATGGGAGCCGCGGGGTCGGATGGCCCTCGAGGTCGCTGCCGAGCTGCCTTAGCTTGAGGAGGTCTTCTACCGGGAAAAGACCAGTCTCGGCCCAGGCGGCGTACAGCAGCGGCGCCGCGTGGGCTTTCGAGAGAATGAACCGGTCGTTATTGTGGTAGTGAGGATTCTTCGGGTCGTAACGCATGTGCCCGAAGAACAATGCCGAGACCACATCGGCCGCTGAACAGCACGAAGTGGGATGCCCGCTGCCCGCCGCAGTCGTCGCCCTAATCGAATGGATGCGCAACTGATTGGCGATGCCCTTTAAGCTCTCAATATCAACGTCGTTCATGATTAAGATGGAATCTAATCTCGAAAAGCCGAAAAGAAAGCAGAAAGGCTGCCACGATTCATTTGGGCAGCGCGTGGCCGGGGATGTTGCAGATCGGCGCGAGGCCGACCGGGTTGAGAGTATAGACGCCGCCCGACGGGCAAACCGGCAGCGCATTGCTCTTCATGTAAGGCATCAGATTCGCAGGGGTGAGGAGGGTGCCCGGCGGCTTTTGGGCTTCCAAGGCCCATTGCTGCTTCGCGCCGTCAATCAGCCGAAGATTGTTGATGCAGACCGCGACGGTAGCCTGATCGGAATTGGTAATCGCCAGGCCATAACGCGCGGCGAAAGCTGCCTGGGCGGCGGGCGTCAGTTGCCCTGGCGGTGCCTGTTGGGCCGGATTCGCGGTCAGGGCCTGGACCTGGGCTTGCGCGCCCTGGACTTGCGTCTGGGCCGTCTGGAGTTGGGTCGCGAGCTGCTGTTTGTCTCCGCGCAACTGGCGCACCTCGTTGCGCAGGCGCAGCAGCTCCTCGTTGTCCTTGCGCAGGCGGTTCAGCTCACCGCTCTCCGCGTTTGCGCTGTTGGTCTTGGATTCCTCGATCTCGGCCTGCAACTGCACCAGTTTCTGGCTGTCCTCGCGCAAGACCGCCAGTTCCGCGTCCTTCTTCTGGCCGGCGGCATACACCCAAGCCAGCCCAATGAGCAAGCCCAGGGCGCACAACCACGGCAATAGTGACTTCAGTTTCATCGTTAGACTCCTTCTGTCATGCTTCCACCACTTAAATGGTGCGCGAGGCGGGGGTCGAATCCACAACCTTCGGCTCTGGAGACGGCCACGACGCCCAACCAGTGCGCACTAAGTGTAATCTGGCCAACAGCGTCCCCGCTGTAAATCCTAATATTCGCCATTTATTCCGGTTAGCCGAATCCTGTCCGTGCCACCAGCGCATAGGAGCGCAGCCTCCAGGCTGCAGAACATACTATTGTAGAGCAGTTAAGCCCCATCCATGCAGTTGAACGAAGGCCAAATAAACCGCAGAGACTTCGAGTAGCGGAGCCGCAATCAAAATGGGACCACCCCTTGAACCGCGGAGACGCGAAGAGCGCTGAGAAGACAGCAGGAGAGAATCTCGCTCGAACTGCACGATTCTGGTTTTTTGCACTGCGATGACCGCAGCGCAGCGAAGCCGCAACCGGAAATGGCCGAATCATCACCGGACAGAATCATTGAGGACTGCCCCCTCGATCTTCCTCTCTGCATGATTCTTTCCGGCCATGATTCTGTCTGCCTTCCGCGTATTTCCCGTATTCCGTGGTTTGTCTCTTTCCGAAGATTCGTCGCAGCCTGCGAACAACTTCCGCCATTGCAGTGCGGAGCCAGAGGCCTCCCTGCCACTTGAAGACAAGTCACTGAATAGCGCTCACTTTGAGCACCCTCTACCTTGCTCTTTCCTCGGCGCTCTTCGCAGTGCAAACGGAAAGAATCGCGCATTTCGAGCAAGGTCTTCTCGCTTGCTGTCTTCTCAGCGCTCTTCGCGTCTCTGCGGTTCAACGGGCGCTCGAATTCTGGTTGCGGCTCCGCTGCTCCAAGTCTCTGCGGTTCCGTGGCATTCGCTCCGGTTGCATGGATACGGCCACGGAGCCTTCCGGCCCTATTGGTTTTTCGTATATTTCTGACGTCCAAACGCTGCGCTCCCCTGGCATCGCTGGTCCTCATGCGCGGTGGTAGTATTCCTATGCGCCCGTTCCGGTTGAAGGGTGAATCCACTCCAAAGCACTGGACGGTTCTCCGCGATGGCCCCGGCAATCGAGTGTTGCGGGCGCTCGGACAGAAAGAGCAGCGAGAGCGCTTAACTTGGATCTTTCACCCTCGCCTTGAAATGCCTTGGGGCCGGAGCGCCGGTCTCCGACCCGGCGCCTCCCAGCCAATTGGCCGACGCCGGGTCGGAGACCGGCGCTCCGGAGGCTGTGAAATATCCGGGTTCAGTTGCTTCGGGCTGCCTCGATGGACCAACGTTGCCGCCAGCGCAAAAACGTTCCCCCAAACACAGCGACGGCCAGCAACCCCAAAGTGGAAGGTTCAGGCACGGGCTCGAAGGCCAGTCCATAAGGACCAGACACACCCGAGGCAAACGTGGTTCGCGTTCCGTCCGGCGTGAATTCATTAATGACGCCGGTTGCATAGTCCGCCTCAAATAGAACGCCCGCGCTGTTAAAGGCCAACCCGACCGGGCTGCTCAACCCTGAGGCAAAGGTGCTCCGCGTTCCACCCGGGGTGAATTCATAAATGCAGCCGGCCGCCCGGTCGGCCACAAACAGGTCGCCTGCGCCGTTAAAAGCCAATCCAGCAGGCTGAATCAACCCCCAATAAACAGTGCGTCTCAATCCGCCCGGCCAGACTTTATAGATGTTGCCGTTGAAGTAATCTGACACAAACAGAACGCCCATGCTGTCAAAGTCCTCCGTCTCCCTCGTCCGCCTCAAACAGCGTGCCTGAACTGTTAAAAGCCAGTCCACGAGGAAGCGACAAACCCGAGGCAAAGGTGCTCTGCGCTCCGTTCGGCGTGAATTGATATATGTTGCCGCCCGAACTCGACACAAACAGATTCTGCCCCTGCGCACTAAATGAAATTAGCATGACGATTCCCGCAAAGACCACGCCGCCGATTGCATGACACGTGGTGCGAAGGGCACCCGCCGGGAACCTGGGGTTTCTCAAACCGAGTGCGAGTGCCGGAATTAACCCATCCCGATTCCAATTGGGATTGGGAGCTTCTTTGCTCTGTGATGCCATGTTCGAGAGGATACCGGAAACGCAGTGGGTCTCCATGGTATTCTGGCACCCCGCCGCCTAAGCCGTAACTATGCATTTGGAAATGGGGAGCACGCCCGCCCCGGGCGTTGCCAGCCGGCGCCCTCGCCGGGTGGCCGGGTCGCGCGCCGAGTCACTGAGCACTGAGTCCGTTCGGGGACCCGAGAAGGTGACTGGCGAGGGCGCCAGTCACGACGCCCGAGGCGGGCGTGCTCCCCCACCGCAGCGTAGTTACGGCTAAGTAAAAGCGAACAAGTTGGCGTGTCAGCCCAGCCCGGTGCAGGTGCGATCGAGAAGAGGGACCACGGTGTTTATTGGCGAGTTGAACGGGGGAAGAAATCCCCTGCGCTGGATAGGCTCGTGAAAATCACTAGTGTGCTGTCTCAGAATTACGACGACCTCTCGGGCGGACTCAAAAGCGGCAGAGGACAGCCGCACTCCAAGACGCTTCGCGTTTTCCGGCGCATAGGTGGGCGCGCTAGCGTCTTGGAGTGCGGCTGTCCTCTGCCGCTTTCGGGCGCAAATGTATATGCAATTCTGAGACACTACACTGGGGCTTTGGGCTTCCGAGTGCGGGACTTGGTTGACCGATTTTAATACGGGCAGAATTGGGTTAACCGGGAGATTCTGCGCGACAAGACCGGTCGCATTCCAGGACGGTATGAATCCGATACGAAGGTCACGCATGATACCCGCGGGAAAATCACCGGTCGCGGCTCAAACCAAGTGCTCCGCCTGCTGAAATGGCCCCGATTTTTGTAGGCTGTACCGCGTAACGATTCACAGCGACGGCGGTCAAAACCACAGACTACCTCGACGCTGACAGTCGGGTTCGCCGCAAAGCCCGGAAAAACGTTCCGGCGGTTCAAGATTATGAAAATCACATCGGACCTCTTTGATGCCTTCCTCAAGTGCCCCACGAAATGCTATCTCCGCTCGACCGGACAAAATGCGGCAGGCAACGCCTACGCCGAGTGGGTACGCGAGCAGAAAGACGCCTACCGGAAAGAAGCCGTGCAGCGGTTGGTGGCGGTGGCCGGAGATGAAATTGCTGTTACTCCGCCCGACGCTGCAAATCTCAAAACCGCCACATGGCGGCTCGCGGTGGACTTGCCCTTTGAGACCGAAACAATGGCGTCGCGGCTGCACGCTGTCGAACGGGTGCCGTCCGAAGGCCGAGGCAGACCCGCACAGTTCATTCCTGTCCGGTTCGTTTTCTTCAACAAGCTCACCAGAGACGACCGGTTGCTGGTGGCGTTTGATGCGCTGGTATTGTCCGAAGTCCTCGGACGTGAGGTCAGCGCAGGCAAAATAATCCACGGTGACGACCACGCCGCGTTGAAGGTCAAAGTCGCATCATTACTGGGTCCGGCGCGAAAGTTAACCGGGAAGATGTCGGCGTTGTTGGCTGGTGGTTCGCCGCCCGACCTCGTGCTGAATCGCCACTGCGGAGAATGCGAGTTCCGTGACGGCTGTCGTCAAAAAGCGCTGGAAAAGGATGACCTGAGTCTGCTGGGCGGCATGAGCGCGAAGGAGCGCCAGAAAATCCGCAGCAAAGGTATCTTCACCGTCACTCAACTCTCCTACACTTTCCGGCCCCGCCGCCGACCAAAACGGCAACGTGACAAACGCGAGAAATATCATCACTCCCTCAAAGCTCTGGCGGTACGGGAAAAGAAAATCCACATCGTTGGCAGTCCTGAACTGAAGATTGACGGAACGCCAGTCTATCTGGATGTCGAAGGGTTGCCGGACCGCGATTTCTATTACCTCATTGGCATGCGCATCGGGAACGGCGAATCCGCTGTCCAGCACAGCTTGTGGGCGGACACCATCGCGGACGAGGAGAGGATTTGGCGGGAATTCCTCGGCATCCTAGAAACAGTTGAGAATCCGTTGTTGATTCATTACGGCAGCTTCGAAACCACGTTCTTGAAATGCATGCGTGAGCTGCACGGCGGGCCCGTAGAAGCATCTGCTTCATACAAGGCGATTGGTTCCACTGTCAACTTGCTATCTTTGATTTATGCACAAATCTACTTTCCGACCCTCTCGAACGGGCTAAAGGACATTGCTGCATGGCACGGATTCAATTGGTCCGAATCGGAACCATCCGGCTTGAAGACGATCATGTGGCGCCGGGGTTGGGAGCTTGAGAAATCTTCCGAGTCTCGCTCCAGACTTACTGTTTACAATGCCCAAGACTGTCAGGCATTGGCAATTGTGACTCAGTCAGCAAGGGGGTTCCTGACGTCTGTGGAATCTCCTGTGCAAAGGGATGGTCTTGCTCTATCGGTAGTTCATACAGAGCTCCTTCCCCGAGAAACCATGTGGCCTCAATTCTCCAGCCCAATCTCGGCGTTTGAACAAATCAACAAAGTAGCTCGCTGGGACTACCAGCGTGACCGAGTGTACGTGCGGTCGAGCAAGCGCATCAAGAAAATCGCTCGTCGAAGGCATGCCCCACGTCAGAAGCAACCGCATGTGTCGAACGTAATCATACATCCCAAGCCAGAATGCTGTCCCGATTGCCGCCAAAGAACGTTCCAGCACGTTCAGGCGGCGAAACGGGTTCTCCACGACATCTGCATTGGCCGGTGGAGCCTGCGGAGGAGGGTAGTGGAACACCGTTACCATGTTTACTGGTGTCTCAATTGTCGAGCACGTTTCGGAGTTCCAGACGCATTTTGGCCCAGAAGCAAGGTCGGTCGGAACCTCGTCGCGTTAGTGCTTTACTACGCTATCGAACTCTACATTCCCCTGAGAATTGTTCGTGCGAGTTTGAACCGGCTGTTCGGTTTGGAACTCACTCAGTCCATGGTTCACAACATCAAGGTTAGGGCAGCTAATTACTACACCAAAACCCGCGACACAATCTTGGGTAAACTTGTCGCGGGAGAGCTCCTTCACGTTGACGAGACGAGGGTGAGTGTGAGGGGTAAAACTGGTTGGGTTTGGGTGTTTACGAATCTCCATGAAGTTGCGTTTGTCTACGCCGACACTCGCGAAGCAGAACTGATTCAAAACCTGCTCGGGGACTTCAGAGGTGTGTTGGTTTCCGATTTTTACACCGCGTACGATTCGGTTGATTGTCGCCAGCAGAGATGTCTGATTCATCTCATGCGTGACCTGAACGACGAAGTATTAGACCACCCCTACGATGAGGAACTGATAGCCATCGTGACCGCATTCGCTCAACTCCTTAAGCCAATGGTTGATACAGTGGACCAGCGTGGCCTGAAACGGCATTTTCTCGGCAAGCACCGACCATTCGTCGACCGCTTCTATCGTCGGCTCGATAAGAGAGACTACAAAAGCGAAGCGGCGAATAGATGCAAGCAGCGCTTTGACAAGAACCGAGACAAACTCTTCACATTTCTTGAGTACGACGGAGTGCCATGGAACAACAACAACGCGGAACACGCCATTAAGGCGTTTGCGGCACTTCGTTCCGTTGTCGAGGGCACTTGGACGCCGAAGGCGGTAGAAGAGTATCTAGTGATTCTGAGCATCTGCGAAACCTGTAAGTATTCCGGCGTGGACTTTCTGGATTTCCTCCGTTCCGGTGAAAAGGACATTTACGCGTTCGCGGAGAATCGGCATGGTCGCACGCGGCAGACGCAAAGCAACGAGCCGACAACCTTGTCAGCAGGCGAGGGCACGCAGAAGTGACGGCATGTTGGCCAGCACGGGGAGCAAGGGTTTTGGGCCTTCGCCGTCACGACTTGGTCCATTTCGATGGTTGCTGGCCATTGGTGGCCGCAGAGTGATTATTGGGATTCAAACCGCTTTCGTGTTCAGTACAATAGCGCTGACCCGAAACCGAAAAAGCCAGTTGTTCCAGCCAGAAACGGGGCTGAAGAGTGTGGTTCCAGCGATTTCGGCTTTATCAAGGAGAGGGTGCCCATTTGCGCAGGAAGGGTGCCCGGCGCATTCCCCCCACGGAACCGTGTAATTTTCCCCAAGCTCGTCAAAACCCACGCCAGACCCTCTAAACCCCCATTCCCTTCAGTTCAACGCCGTTGTTCTGGTTTCTGTTCTGGTTTAAACGGTGATTCAACCCAATTCCCGACGACGTGACCCAAACAGACTAAACAAGCGGATTACCCAGGACCGCTGATTTCATTGAAGCTATTGAAGGGAAACTAGTATTCAGAGATGGTGCGCGAGGAGAGGGTCGAACTCTCAACCTTCGGCTCCGGAGGCCGACGCTCTATCCAATTGAGCTACTCGCGCACACTACTGAAACTTAACGAATCGGGCCTTGAGTTCCGAGCGGCTAATCGCGGACTTGCAACTCTTTAATCCAGGCAGGAATACGAAAGCGCCAGGATCGCCCTCGGTGCCGGTCTTCCACGAAGCCTCTCAGAACCTGTATCGGCTCGAATCATCTGAGATATACTATGCTCCGTTCGAACGCGGCGGCAAGCAAATCCTTAGAGCGTGTTTGAAAACTCAATCCGGGGAGGGCGAGCGTCCCCGCGAGCCCGAATATCATTGGGAAGAAAGAGAAGTTAGGGCTCGCGGGGACGCTCGCCCTCCCAAACGACCATTTCTCAAACAGGCTCTTAGTCTTTCGTTGTAACTTCCGGACGGTTCGCGGCTCAGTAACCACCGTAACCGAATAGAGCCATGAAAACACAATTGATCATCCGACGGTTTGCCGGGACCTTCATTCTCGTCAGCTTGGTACTGGCGCACTATCACAGCCCGAACTGGCTCTGGTTTACCGCCTTCGTCGGCTTTAACCTGCTCCAATCCTCGTTCACCAACTTCTGTCCTTTGGAGATTATCCTCAAGAAGGCGGGTATCGGCGGCACTTGCGGTTGCGAGACGGAAAAGGGCGGCGGATCTTGTTGCGCTCGATGACGAAGGCACTGGGCATAAGCGGGCTGGTGCTCTCCTGGTCCCTGGCCGCCTCGGCGGCTGAGCCGTGGACCCTGGAGCGCGCCCTCCAACAGGCGCTGTCCGGTAACCCGGACGCGCGTCTGGCCCAGCAGCGGATTGTGGCCGCGCAGGCCGGACTGGACCAGGCGAATGCCGCCTTTTGGCCGCGTGTGCAGTTCCAGTCCAGCTACACTGCCGGCGACAACCCAATGCTGGCCTTCGGCAGCATCCTCAATCAGCGCGCCTATAGTTC
>Ga0073936_10007048_pt1 | contig 14617 bp, 6 predicted proteins | sample AliMusrvi5mmetaG_FD_87041 | JGI IMG/M metagenome (GOLD analysis project Ga0073936, IMG submission 87041) | Freshwater lake bacterial and archeal communities from Alinen Mustajarvi, Finland, to study Microbial Dark Matter (Phase II) - Alinen... | ecosystem: Environmental > Aquatic > Freshwater >... | reverse complement strand
ATTGATTACAGTATAAGTTTGTAAAATCATCTTTAATTTTTTTTTATATTTACCTACGTAAACTGATCTTAAATCCTGACGTTATGGCTCATCATACACTTAAAACGTCCTATTCTGCCCTTACTGACCGGCTTAATCGTTTTCCTCAGGGGGCACCTTCCTCTGAATTGCTAAATAAAATACTTAAGGTGCTTTTCACTGATAAAGAAGCACAACTTGTTTCCCTCCTGCCGATTAAACCTTTCACCGCTCAGAAAGCAAGTCTGATCTGGAAAATGAATCTTACCAATACGCGCAAGATTCTCGATACGCTGGCTGGACGGGCTTTGCTGGTCGACATTGAACAAAATGGGGTACAGGAATATACACTGCCTCCCCCAATGGCGGGGTTCTTCGAATTTTCGATGATGCGTGTTCGCAATGACATCGATCAGAAAGCACTCAGTGAACTGTTTTACCAGTATCTCAATGTAGAAGAAGATTTTATTCGCGAACTTTTTACCAGAGGTGAGACACAGCTTGGAAGAGTTTTCGTAAATGAACCGGCACTGTCATTCGAAAATTCACTTCATGTACTTGATTACGAAAGGGCTACTGAAGTTATTAAAACGGCTTCACATATCGGAGTCGGTATATGTTATTGCCGCCATAAGATGGCCCATTTGCACAGGGCCTGCGATGCGCCGATGGAGATTTGTATGACTTTTAACAGCACAGCTTCATCCCTGACAAAACATGGGCACGCCCGGAAAATCGATAGCGCCGAGTGCCTCGATCTTTTGCAAATGGCAGTTGATCATCACCTGGTTCAGTTTGGTGAGAATGTACGAAATGAGGTTAATTTTATCTGTAATTGTTGCGGATGTTGCTGTGAAGCAATGATTGCAGCGCGGCGATTTGCTATTTTAAATCCTGTTCATACGACCAATTTCATCCCGGTAATTCACAACGACCTCTGCAATGGTTGTGGAAAATGCGTGAATGTTTGTCCCGTTGAAGCAATGACCCTGGTTTCAGCTAATGATCCTCACCATCCGAACCGTAAAAAGGCAGTGCTCATCGACGAACGGTGTCTGGGTTGTGGTGTATGTGTACGAAGTTGCAGTATGAACAGTATTTTGTTAAAATCCCGTCCAATAAGGGTGCTTACCCCTTTGAACGGTGTACATAAAGCTGTCGTAATGGCTATTGAGCGTGGTAAGCTTCAGCATCTTATTTTCGATAATCGCGTTTTGTTCAGTCACAGGGCACTGGCCGCAGTATTGGGTGTGCTGCTTAAACTCCCGCTGATTAAGCAGGCTATGGCAAGTGATCAGATTAAATCACGGTTTTTTGAAAAGATCATCGGAAAGCTGGATATTTAAATTCCGGACCAACCTCATTTTTTTGATTTTTCCGAAACCTTTTAATATCTTTAGCCATAAATTAAATGGCAATGATTCAGCGATTTATCAACTATATAAAAGATAACCATCTTTTCAGTCAGACCGATACAATTTTGGTAGGTGTAAGCGGTGGTATTGATTCTGTTGTTTTGCTTGACCTGCTTGACAAAGCCGGATACTCAGTAGCCATTGCCCATTGCAATTTCCGGTTACGTGGTTCAGAATCTGATGAGGATGAAAAATTCGTTCATGATCTGGCCAGAAAATACGACGTCCCGGTTTTTAAAACAGCCTTTGATACATCGGATTATGCCGCAGAAAATAAAGTCTCGATCGAGATGGCTGCGCGCGAATTGCGTTATCAATGGTTTGAAATGATCCGGTCATCGCACCATTTTGATTGCATTGCTGTAGCCCATCACAGGGATGATCAACTCGAAACATTTTTCCTGAACTTAACCCGCGGAACAGGATTATCGGGACTCACAGGAATGCGCCCTGTTAATGGGAGGATCGTCAGACCACTTTTATTTGCTTCACGCGACGAAATTGAACAATATCGTCATGAAAATTTCCTTGACTTCCGCGAAGATGCTTCAAATTTAAGTCTCGATTATCTTAGAAATAAAATCAGACATACCGTTTTGCCTGTGATGGATACGCTTAATCCATCCTTTCGTGAAGGGCTGATTAGGACGATGAGTTACCTCGAGGGAGCCTCGAAGATTTGTGATAGTGCCGTAAAACAGGCATGGGAACGTGTGGTGCTTCGTAATGGGAATGATTATCTGATTTCAATTGCCGAATTAAGATTGCTTGACCCTCTGTCGGCCTACCTTTTTGAGTTTCTGAAACCTTTTGGCTTCAATAGTGTAGTTGTTGCTGATATTGAATCATCACTTGACGGAATTTCCGGTAAGCAGTTTATCTCTCAGACTCATAGATTGGTACGAGACCGTGAGTCGTTTATTCTGACGCCTGTAGTAGCCCGAAATAAGAAGCATTTTTATCTTGAGGAGGGGAGGGTCGAATTGATCACTCCGGTCCATCTTAAAATAGAATCAGGCAAAAGAAAGGATAAATTTAAAATTCCTGATTCGCCTTTCATCGCCTGCATCGATCGCGATCTGGTTCAATTTCCATTAATGATCAGAAAATGGCAGCAGGGAGATTATTTTAAGCCGTTGGGAATGAATGGATTTAAAAAAGTGAGTGACTTTTTTATCGACTCAAAGCTGAGCCTGTTGCAAAAGGAGAAGGTGTGGATTGTTACAAATAGTGAGCAGGTCGTGTGGATAATCGGACATCGCCTTGATGACAGGTACAAAATCACACCCGGAACGCAGAATATTCTGAAACTGGAAATGGTATTCTAAAGGGCAATGAGTCCATCCACCTGGCTTGCTTTTTCATAAATTGCAATAATAGACTCAGGATCAGGTATCCACTGTTTGCATGACATCCCGATAAACCGGATATCACGCGATGTTTTATAGTTACCAGATCATTTGTGTGAATCCTTTCTTTCGCCGTCGTTTCCCATCACGTCCCATTGCATCTGCAACCCAAAAATAAACCCCCGGTGTTGCCAGCTTATTGTTGACTCTTCCATCCCAGGTTGCCAACTCTGAATCTGCCGGAATAAAACCCGATTTACTAAACCGGTGAACAACACGACCCCATCTGTTGAATACCTGAAAGTCAAGTGACTGAAGAGACCTTGTCTTAATAGTTAAAACATCGTTCACCCCATCGCCATTTGGTGTGAATGCAGGGGCGACTTTAACAAGTGATGTATCGATAACAATATAATTTTTCAGGTAAAACGTATCTCGACAGGTAAATCCTGCGCTTTGTTTCGCAGTCACCAATTTAACCATATACCTTCCTGAATTTTCATAGGTATAAACCGGATTCTGCAGATAAATGCGTTCCATGATGGAATCAATCTTTCCTCCAGCCGAAGTTTCCTTATCGATTTCCGATTTTTCCTTAAAAAGCATCCATTCATACTTATCAGGATCGGCATTTTCCGATTCATTGACGAACTGAACTGTAAGTGGAGCCTCAGGAATGGCAAACTGATTGTCAGATTTTTGATCCGTTTTCCAGGAGAATTTTGCCTTTGTAACAATTGATTGATAAGTTACTGAACTACTCTCCATGCAACCTGCACGATCGGTTACCTCAAAACGGTAGTCAGTATTTTTTGTCGGTGGTGAAAGGATTAACGGATTCTGGATCGTCGAAATTGGTAAATTGTCGGCATACCAGACATATTTATAACCAGGATTGATTGTAACTGTTTGATTTGTTGCTAAATCTGAATAGAAATATTTGGAGCCAGTTACACTTCCCAAAAGTTTGAACGACTGACAATTCGAATCAGTGATTGTCGCTGCAGGAGCAATCCAGGTATTGATGATCCAGGCCCGGAAAATATAATCAACTCCGGTGTCTCTAAAACTTACGCGGTAACATCCATCGGCAAGTCCGGTAATTGTGGAAGAGACTCCGGTTTCGTTTGAAAAAAAGATAAATCCGGAGGTGTCACTATATTTTTCCCATTTAAATGTAACTGATGTACCTGACGAGTTTGCCTTTAAAGCTCCACTTTGATGCCCGTTGGATCCACAGTAATAATATATAAAGTCTTTTCCGGTGAAGACCGGGTAAGAAGTCTGTTCTGAGAAGGAGGCAGAGATTGATCCAAGAGATTGACCGGAAAGAAACTCTGCCGAAAATAAAAAGAAGATGGAACTTATGATTCCCAACCTGACAATTCTTGCATAATTCATTGACCGTCTCTTTCAGTTATTGCTGTACAATATTACAAAATTTATTTAAATTCGCAGGATTCATTCTCAGTTACGGAATGAATTATTACGAAGTACTTAAATTACAATATTTTGTCTGATTATCTTGAAAGTCTGAACAGTGCGCAGCGCGAAGCTGTGATCAATACAGAAGGGGCCTCACTTGTAATTGCCGGAGCAGGATCCGGAAAGACACGGGTACTCACTTTTCGCATCGCCCATCTGTTGAAAAACGGAATCTCCCCTTCATCAATTCTTGCCCTTACATTTACCAATAAAGCGGCACGGGAAATGAAGGGCCGCATAGAAAATGAGGTTGGGAGTAATATTTCAAGATATCTCTGGATGGGGACATTTCACTCCGTCTTTTCAAGAATCCTTCGTGTTGAGTCTGCAGTGATCGGTTATCCTTCCACTTTTACCATTTACGATACCCAGGATTCGAAGAGCCTGCTGAAATCAATAATAAAGGGTTTAAATCTTGAAGATAATCTCTATAAACCCGGACTCATCTTAAACCGCATTTCAAATGCCAAAAATAATTTGATCACGGCAGTTGCCTATCATCAGAATGCCCCGCAGCGGGAAGCAGATCAGGCAGCTCGTATACCTAAAACTGCTGAGATTTATCTCGAATACACTAAACGTTGCAAGAGTGCCGGTGCAATGGATTTTGATGATTTATTGCTGATTACCAATATTCTGTTCAAAAATCATCCCGAAGTTCTAACGAAATACCAACACTTGTTTCGATATATTCTTGTTGATGAGTATCAGGACACTAATTTTTCGCAATACCTGATCGTGAAACGACTGGCAGAACTTCATCACAACATTTGTGTAGTGGGTGATGATGCACAAAGTATCTACTCATTCAGGGGAGCAAGAATTGAAAATATCCTCAACTTTAAAAATGACTATCCCGGTTTTAACACCTATAAACTCGAACAAAATTACCGTTCAACACAGGTTATAGTTGATGCAGCCAACAGCCTGATTGCAAAAAATAAACATCAGCTGCAGAAAACTGTTTTCAGCGAGAATGCCATCGGTGAGAAAATTAAAGTTCTGACGGCGATGAATGAACATGAGGAGGGATATCTTGTCGCGAATGAAATATTTGATTATCGGATGAAAGCGCACGAAAACTACTCTGATTTTGCAATTCTCTACCGAACAAATGCACAATCGCGTGTTTTTGAGGAGGTTCTGAGAAAACGGAATATCCCTTACAAAATCTACGGGGGATTATCGTTTTACCAGCGCAAGGAGATCAAGGATATTCTCTCTTATTTCAGATTGATTATCAATCCACGGGATGATGAATCGTTCAAACGGATTATTAACTTTCCGGCAAGAGGAATAGGTTCCACTACTCTTAACCGGCTTGAAGAGGCAGCAGCGGTTTCAGGATGTAGCATATTTGAGGTGGCTAACTATCCCGAAAGGATGTTACTGGCTGGTTTAAACGGAGGGGTAATCAAAAAGATAGGCACATTTACTCAACTGATCAATAAATTTTCAGACCAGTTTGCGACAAATGATGCCTTCGATATGGCCAATAAAATTGCCTCTGAATCGGGTATTCTGACAGAACTCTACCAGGACAAGTCCCCTGAAAATCTGAGCCGCTATGAGAATACCCAGGAGTTGTTAAATGCAATCCGTGATTTTTCGATCTCAGCCAAAGAGGAGGGAAGACCGAATGGTTTACAGGTATTTATGGAAGATGTTGCCTTATTAACCGACCAGGATACCGACAAGGATGTTGATGCAGATAAAGTGACGCTGATGACAGTGCATTCTTCCAAAGGACTCGAGTTTAAGAATGTTTTTATCGTTGGATTGGAAGAGAATCTTTTTCCCTCAGGGTTTTCAGGTACGCTTACTCTTTCTGAGTTGGAGGAAGAGCGCAGACTTTTCTATGTTGCGTTGACACGATCGGAGCACAGGGCCTGGTTATCGTTTGCCCAGCAACGGTTTCGTTGGGGAAAACCAGAATTTTGTAATCCAAGTCGTTTTATCGGTGAAATTGATCATCAATTTCTCGAAATTCCCAATAGTCGTTCGATACCTCAATTTCGAAACCACGAAATCATGGCAGATAAGAGTAACCATCATCTTCAAAGAGATGAGACAAAATATCAGCCACCCCGGAAACCCGAGATTCCCGCACAGCGCCTGCAAATCTCCAAAAGCGTTTTACCATCCGGATCAGTCCCTTTTGTGGGCGACAATCCCGAGATGATTATTGCTGGAATGTATGTTGAACATGAACGGTTTGGTCGCGGGAAAGTGATTAACATTGAAGGGAAGATGCCGGACCTTAAGGCGAAAGTTTTTTTCCCAAATGCCGGCGAAAAGAACCTACTGCTGAAGTTCGCAAAACTGAAGATTTCGGACCAGGCAGAATAGTTATTCTTCGCAATTTTATTTGTCGATTGCGATACCTCATTGCCGTGATATCGTATTACCTACGTTTACATCCTCTTTTTCAGGCTGGTCCAAAGACCTGCCTGGCTTTTCTATGAAATACCATCATCCTTAATTTCTCTGTTCCGAAGAAAAAAACGCGATGAAAATTATGGCAAGTTATTAATCCTTTGTTCTATTTCCTCCCACAAACCAGCATCTAATTATCATAAAATATAATTCAAAATATTTTAAATCCCTATTTAGATTTAGATTATTTGGATATTTAAAATTCATGATATACAATGAATTAGTTATGATAAAAATAGCATTATAAAATATTTGATAATATTTTATATGAATAAATACATAAAATGGCAATTATTTTTTTTGTAAATTAGGTAGGTGCTTTTGGGCCAATTAAAAAGCTCATTCATGTATAAATAATTTATCTTTTTTCATCTACAAAAAAGCAAACAATGAAAAAAATCCTGACGTTTTTATTGATGGTAATTTCGTCGCAAATGTTTGCACAAAATTACCCGGTTTCGAGTATTAACATTACCCTTCCTGTTAATCCCGATCCGAACACAGCAAATTGGGGCAGTGGAACATCCGTCTTTATAATTAATGCCACTGCCAGAGCAAAAGAGGGTAATATCGAAAATCAGGTAATCGAAAGCAAAATACTGGTAACCATTAAAAAAGGAGGAGACAAAGTCTGTGGTTCTTACACCAGCTCCAATGCCCCTCCAAGCAATTTTAACTCGGTAAGTAAGGTTTGGAGTGGACAGAATGCGGTTTCTCTTTTGGGTAAAGATTGCATTTTAAAAACCGGGAATTATACAGTATGTGTTCAGCTCTTTGGACTTAGAGGTGATCCGCTAAGTGAAGAAAAATGCAGGCCATTTTCGGTCATTGGAGAAGAATCGCAGAGTTACCAGCCACCCCAGGCGATAAGTCCGGCAAACGGCACAACGCTCAGTGAAAAAGATGCAAAAATGCCTATTACCTTCCGATGGACGCCTGTAGTTCCAAGACCGAATAATGAAGTTATTTATAAAGTGAAACTAATAGAAATACGTCAGGGGCAATCGGCTACGGCTGCCATGAAATCGGCAAGTCCCATTTTTGAAAAGGAGGTTGTCAATCAGACCCAAATGGTCATGACTTCGCTTTCGCCGCATCCAATCGCAAAGGATAGTAAATATGGGTGGTATGTGCAGGCAACCAATAAAGAAGGGAAGACTTTTGGAGGAAATAATGGGAATAGTGGTGTGAATGTGTTTAAATCAGGCAATATTATAGATATTCAAATAGATAGCATTTCAATGAGCTGCTGTTTAGGCGGAAAACAAAATCTATATCTGAAGGTTAAAAATAATCTCTCAGGAAATGTAAAAATCATGACAATAGGATATCGAAAAAATGTCACTGGTCCTCTTGTGGATATTTCATCGCTAATCAATCCTCCGTTAGCCGCAATTATTGCAGGCAATGGAGTGAAGATATTTAACTCGAGTATTAATTGCATTGATAATGTTGATTCCTTGAAATTAGTTGTTTATGCAACTGACCCTAATGATCCTGATGTTTTTGAATCTGAAAAAGCTACGACAAAATTAAGATGTCCCTGTACTGCGTGCAATTCGATCAGAATAGATATTCCTGCAAACGGTGTTATAAGTTTGGATTCAACTATAAAGCTACAAACACCGGTAATCGTTAGTCCTGGAAATGTAAAAAAGATAAAAACGCAGCTGGTCAGTTTTGAATACAAGCCTGAAAGTAATGATTGTGTTCCATGCAACCGAGACACTCACAATTGGGGCAATTTCATCAGTGCCTCATTAAATGATCATGATTTCAATGCGAATGGAATTTTAAACTGGGGACATGAGCTTCAATGGAACAGCAGAAATGCTAATGGAGCCAACTTAAACGGAACTTTCAATTTTAATATTTCGCTGCCACCTATAGTGAAATGTTGCAAAGTGAAAATGAAATTCTGCATCAGGTACATTTTTGAGCTTGACAATTGTGTCGTATGCGAAAAGCTGGTGTGTTATTCCTATCCTTTAACCAACAAATAGTATTGCCATGAAAAAATATATATTCAGCTTGTTATTTTTTGCATTTACAGCAATGAATGCAATCTCGCAAGTTTGTTGTCCAAAGTTTGAGTTAAAAACAAGTATCCCTTCAGTTTGTAATGATCTTGATTTAAAAGAGTGCGATAGTAATGCCGTAGGTAGGATTGAATCATTACGCGCCTGCAAAAACCAACCTCATCAATATTTGGTGGTACCCAACAATCCATTAATCTATTCATACCATTGGCATGTAACCGGAGGAACAGTTGTGAATGCCGCTGCTAATCCTGCAACAATAAACTGGGGGAATAGTTCTCAAGGTATTTTACAGGTAATTATTGAAAATGCTGATGGATCTGGATCTTGCAGGGACACTATAAACAGGAAGATTTGTTTAATGGACAGTCCTACAGCAGCCATTACATTTTATCCTAATTCAGTATGCAAAAATACGACGATTAATTTTAGCGGTATGGCTTTAGGGGGTGTTACAAATTTTTATTGGGATTTTGGTGATGGAAATTCCTCTAATTTGCAAAATCCAACTCATTCTTACGCTTCAGGTGGGGATCACCAGGTTGTACTTACAGTTTCAAATATAAATAGAGAAGGCATAGAATGTGGTTGCAGAGACACAGCAATGGTAATAGTGCATGTGAATGTTAATGAGGGCATTGACATCCATAGTTGTGAAAAAATGTTGTGTACGGGTGATACTGTGACTTATCATACCAGCACAACCGGATGTACTGGTTTAAACTGGTCCGTTAGTGGAGGAACAATCCTCGGTCCTCATGGAGTAGACAGTGTGGTTGTAATCTGGAACCAACCAGGCACTTATCCAACAAGTGTGACGTTAAACGCAAGCTGCCCTAACACCTGTGGCAATAGTGCTACATTAAATGTACCTGTTCTTTATCCCAATTTGCCGATTCAAGGTCCTTCAATTGTCTGTCAGCTCTCCAATTCAACCTATTCATTGCCTGCTCTACCCGGAACAATTTATGAATGGACTGTAACTGGCGGTGGCAATATAATTGGTCCAAACCATAATGTTAATTTTATAAAGGTAAATTGGACCTCAAGCAGTGGAATAATTAAGTGCTTCTATAACAACCCTTACACCGGTTGTATGGGTTCCTCAACACTGCAAGTGAACATTAAGCCAAAATTTACGATAACAGGTATTCCACCGATTTGTAGTGGCAGCACAACCGTCATAGTTGATGGAGGAGTGCCGGCCAATTGGACAATTAATCCATTAACAGGTTACACACCAGGTGGAAATTTTAATGCTGTTCCATCTATAAGTCCTACATGGAATCAGGCTGGAAATTATAGCATTACAGCCACTTCGGTAACTGCGGGAAGCTATTGTACGGATGAAGCTTCGATAAATTTAGTTGTGAATCCAAAGCCGGTATTAAATTCTATTACTGGTGATTCAATTGTATGCCCCAATCAAATCTATAATTATTCGGTAAGCAGCAATATAAGCGGAGGAAATTTTGCATGGAATTTAACTGGAGGTGGGACTATCGCACCTTACGGAAATGCGAATTCGAATATATCTGTTAATTTTACAGGTTCAGGGCCATGGACATTAGAGGCAACACAAACTGTAAATGGATGTATTGGGAGCAAAATACTTCCTATAACAAAAGTGCCTCCTCCACCAACAATATCAATAATGCCGACAGGCAATATTTGCAGTGGAGTCACAATTACCACATCTGTAACAGGTAGTGTTCCTTCAGGAGGATATATCTGGACTAGTAGTCCTGGAGCAGTACTTATTGGTGGGCAAGGAACCACACATGCTACATTTATTTTAAACGATCATGCCACCATTAAAATAAGCAGTTGTGGTGAAAGCAATTCAATTAGTGTGAATCCTACTCCCGCAACAGTTGATATCCAGTCGACGGCAGTTACGTCGTGTTCAGCTACTTTAAATGCATCACCTGGGGGCGGTATTTACCAATGGTTTTTAAATGGGAATCCTTTAGGTACTGGCAATCCAATAATAATAACACAAAATGGTTCCTATATAGTGCAAGCTACATATCCTGGTGGGTGCATAGCAACCAGTCCAATTAAAAGTATAACAGGTATTACTCCTGTTATAGCAAGTATCAGCGGAACAGGAAGTTTATGTAATAATGGTGTAGTAAATTTGCAGGCTCTGGTAAATGCGGTCTGTCCTAATGCCACCTTTACTTGGAGCAATGGTGCTATAGGTAATACTATCAACGTAACAACTCCAGGCAATTATTATGTAAAGGTTAACTGCAGTAACGGATGTAGTGCAGTTTCGAACATACTGATTGTTTCACCTTGCCCTCTCACACCAGGCACCTGTTTCAATGATTTAATCATTACTGGAAATAATAGTTGTAGTAATCCGATAAATCTATCAGCTTCTGTAACAGGTTGCGTACCTTCAAGTACGACATGGTATTACGGTGATGGAACCAGTGGTCCATCAGGGATTCATCAGTATACAAATGCAGGTACTTACACATTATATGCTGTAATGGCATGCTCAAATGGCACATATCATTGTACCACGCAAAATGTCACAATACCCATGGTAGCTGATTTTACAAGTGTGGTAAGCTGTATTTCTAATGGATGGAGTATTCAGTTACAAGACGCATCCTTATACCTGCCAACTTATGCAGGATACACAATTTCATGGACAACAACCTGTGGAACCTTGTCTTCCCCCAATATTTCAAACCCTCTTTTAACTGTTCCTTTTGGATGTGATCCAACAGTTAAATTGACTATTTCAAAGAATGGATGCATACTTCACAAATCGTTTAGTTTCAATTTCCCTTCAACTTCTTTAAATATTATTGGACCAGCAAATGTTTGTAAAGGAGATATAAGTAGTTTCAGCAGTAGCAATACAGCTGGCGTCCTTTCTTATTCATGGAATTTTGGCAATGGTACGACAGGAATTACGAATCCCATACAACATGCTTATAGCGGCACTCCGACTAATCCAATAATCTTATTGGGAATTACCGATCAGAATGGCTGTCTTTTCAATACGACGAAAACCGTGACTGTTGTGACACCCCGGCCTTTGATTATCAAGCCATCATCGATATTGAAAATCTGCTCCGATTGCACACAACCAGTGATTTTAAGCATCAATACGGTGCTGCCCCAAACTGGCACTACACCATCTCAGATCGTTGCGGTAAACGGATTCTCTAATTTTCAGTGGTTTCATAATGGGACAGCAATAAATGGTGCCACCAATTCAAACTACACATTATGCACATTTGATGCTTCTGGTAATTATTATGTAACTGCAAATGATAACCTTTATAACAATTGCTTAGTAATTTCTGATACGGTTGAGGTGGTTTATCAACCAAAACCAGTCGCAGAAATTATTGGGCCTACGGTTCAGTGTAATACTGGCAATATTTCTTTGCATAACAGTGTTTCTAATCCCAATTATACTTATTTGTGGATGGTAAACCCAATAACCCCAATAAGTCCAAACGATACATCTTCCATGATAAGTTGTAATCTACAGAATGCTGGAACTTATCAATTCATTTTAACGGTAACGGATAGAACCACACATTGCACTGCAATTGATACTTTCTGTGTATATGTTTATAACCGTCCATCAGTAAGTATTACATCAACCGGTAATTTGTGTGAAGGGTCAAATAGCACTTTTACAGCACATGCATCGCCTGCAAATCCAAATTACATATATTTTTGGAATAATGATGTTATAGGCAGTACAATGACAACATCTCAACCCGGTTATTACGATGTTTCTGTTGCTGATCCACTTAGTGGCTGCTTTGGTACAGCAAATTACGGGGTAAACATTAGAAAAAAACCTTACGTCGATTTATTTCCCCTTGGATGTGATACGTTATGCGATACAGTTACAATTAAAATAGATCCCCCTTTGCCATTAAAGGACCCCCCACAAACCAACAGCAGTGTTTACACTATTCAATGGTTTGACGGAACTCAACCTATTTCTACAGACCCGGTCTTAAATCTTTCGGGTTTAGCCCCGGGACCTCATTCAATTTATATCGTTGCAAACTTTATTAATGATAGTTGTAGCAGTACATCGGGTACTTACGATTTATTTATAAAACATTGCGGAAATTGTAGTTGTACCGGTCATAATTGGGGAAGAATTGTTACATCTTTTGGAAGTTTCAATGGTTTTCCAGAATGTAATTTAACCTATCATCCTCTATGTAATCAGACTGTCAATTTTGATGCAAGTTTTAATTGTGGTCAACCAAATTGTCAAAGTAGAGTAACCTATGCACTGCATAGTCCAGGTGGAATAACAACTACAGGTCAGATGCCTCTAAGTTTTGTTGCATATCAAACTGGTACATATACCCTAAAGACTTATGGATGGTGTGGTACGGCGAAATGCGATAGTTGTATTTATTATTACAAAGTTGAATGCCAACCACCTCCCTGTTGTCCGCAGGCCAGTGAGATTGTAATAAAAAACATTGCTTCAGGTCTTTCGCAACAAACCTATCAGGGCAATAGTTATAGTGTGTTCACTAATAGTGTCAGTATCAGTGCCGGAACTACACCCTTTACCGAAGTTCGGGCAGATATAGTTGATTTTCAATTAACTGCCAATTATGGTAAATGTATCGACTGTACCAATTTACCTTTTACGTGGGCAAGTTTAAGTGCGAGTATTTTTGATGGCATTGAACCTGCTACATCAGGTGTTTTACCCTCGGTTGGTTATACCGTCCCTTCTAATAGCTATTGCAATCCTCGCGAAGTTGTTTGGAATAATGGGGCAACAATGGATTTAAGTACACCTCAAAGCACTAAGCTTTCGCTTTTCCTTCCTCCTCTGAACGGAATACCTTGTTGTGTTCTGAAGGCAAAAGTTTGTTTGAAGTTTTCTTTCAAAGACATAAACTGTAATTTGTGTGAAAAAGATACTTGTTATGAAATAACTCTAAGTGATACTATTCAAACTTGTAAGTGCGATTCCTGGATTAATGGTCCAATCAGAATATTTGGAATTAAAAATAATAATGGAAGTAATTCTAACGTGAATAACCCGTCTGTTCGTGACTCTAAACCACATGACGACCCTTCAGCCGGTTTTCCAATCAATTGTAGGGAAAGTATTACATTATCAAAGGGAGAATATCGTATTACTGCTCCCGGGTTTAATTGCAGCTCTACAATGTGCGCTGCGACTTACAATTGGACAGTCCGAGGTGGGTCAAATGTAGCTCATATTAATGGTCATGGAAATGGTAATCCTTTTAATTTTAATTTTACTATACCAGGCAACTATTCCGTATCGATCACACCAGAATGCGGAACAGCTGGATGTTCTCCTTGTACTTTTAGTGTAGTCATTCAATAACATAGGATTGACTAAAAGTAAAATGATTTTTAATACAGTGTTATAAACTTAATTTGTAAAATACTGACAATGAGAAGGTCTATAATATTGATTTTTGCTTTATCTGCGCTCAGTCTATGGGCGCAGGATAAGCCTCCCAAATTTTCGATAACCGGTACTGCGGGGGTATCCTATGAGGGTTACTGGGTATCCACTGACCCGACGAGTCCATCGTTTTTTACAAAACGTAAACCTACGAATCTTCTAAGGTTTACCTTTCAGCCTGTCCTGAGTTTTGGTGAGTTTAAGCTACCGTTTAATTTCAACTTTAGCCCGATGCGCAATAATTTTGGATCACCGCCGTTTGGTTTTGGCAACTTGCCGGGATTTCCAAAGCAAACCTTTAAGCAGTGGTTGACCAATCCAATGAATAATATTGGGGTTAATCCCACCTATAAATGGGCTGAATTGCAGCTGGGCACCCAATATCTTAAATACAGTGATCTGAGTACAGGTGATCTT
>Ga0073936_10007043_pt1 | contig 14621 bp, 10 predicted proteins | sample AliMusrvi5mmetaG_FD_87041 | JGI IMG/M metagenome (GOLD analysis project Ga0073936, IMG submission 87041) | Freshwater lake bacterial and archeal communities from Alinen Mustajarvi, Finland, to study Microbial Dark Matter (Phase II) - Alinen... | ecosystem: Environmental > Aquatic > Freshwater >... | reverse complement strand
GATCAGCAGCAGGTAGGCGAAGTTCGAGGTCAGGTGGGCGGTGGCCTCCATCTTGATGAAAAGCGGCACATCGCTGCGCCAGATGGCAGGCAGGACTTTCTTGCACACTTGGATCGAACCCTTGGTCCAACGATGCTGCTGGCTCTTGAATCCGTCCATGTCCACCGGCAACTCGGCTGGTGTCTCCACATCGTTGAGGAAAATGAAGCGCCAGCCCTTGAGCTGGGCGCGGTAACTGAGGTCCATGTCCTCGGTGAGCGTGTCATGTTCCCATCCGCCGGCGTCGGTGATGCATGACTTGCGCCAAATGCCGCCGGTGCCGTTGAACGTGAAAAACCGGCCGGACCGGTTGCGGGCGGTTTGCTCCAATTCGAGGTGGCCGTCGAGAAACATCGCCTGAATCCGGGTAAGCACGTTGAATGTGCGGTTCAGGTGACCCCAGCGGGTCTGGATCATGCCAATTTTTTCATCGCTGAAATAATGGATGGTTTTTTGCAGCAGGTCGGGATTGGGAACGAAATCCGCATCCAGAATGAGCAGAAACTCGCCCTTGGCGAACTTCGTGCCGTTTTCCAGCGCGCCCGCCTTGTAACCGGTGCGGTCCGTGCGGTGGATGTGCTCGGCGTCGAACCCCCGGGCCACCAGACGCGCAATCCCCGCCCGGCAAATCTCCACGGTTTCATCAGTCGAATCGTCCAAAAGTTGGATCTGCAATTTGTCCTGGGGATAATCCATGGCCGCCACCGAATCCAACAACCGGTCCACCACATGCATCTCGTTGAACACCGGAAGTTGCACCGTCACCAGCGGCAGATCCTGGAAATGCTCCTTTGGCTGCGGGCGCTTGCGGGCGTGCCGCAGATACAGGAAAACAATCGTCAGACGGTGCGTGCCGTATCCGGCAAGCCCGATTAACACGACGACGTATGAACAATACCAGAGGGGTGATGACCAGTCCATGAAGATAAAAGTGATTGGATAATGGGAAGGGCGAGTGGGTTGTCAGGAGGTGCTGAGAAAAAATGACGGAGGGGAGCAATACCCGACAGCCAGGTGGCGAAAAATTCACAATTCATTGCCAGACGCCGAAGGCAAGCAGGTCCAGGGTGCCCTGTCAAGCCCCAGATGCGCCCCAGATGCGCACGGCAGCGGTGGCAGAGTTCCGTACGCGCCGCCAGAATGGTTTTTTTTCACAGGCCCATGGTTTTCCCAGGAAAAAATTCTCGGACAGGTCAACCGGCTTCCACTGCAAGTCGGTTTTCGATTATGGGTGCTTCGCCGCTCGGATGACCCGCAGGTGATCGGAGAGCGAAACCGTGGCTGGCGGCATCCTGCCCCGTCTCTTTCCCTTCGTTGCGGCTTACCCTCGGCTGCCAAAAGAATTCTGAGAAAATCCTTGGTTCCTCGGAGCGGTCAGGCAAACTCATCGCCAAAGTTGCAGCCTGAATTGTTGGTGTGGCCGCCATGCGGATTGTGAATTGGTGAGACGCTCATTTTATGACATCATTTTGGAATTCCTCGCTGTGTTTCATGTTCGCCGCCTTGTTCGCGTCCTGCGCCGGGTCCGGCCCCCGGTCGTCGTCCGGGCCGGATGTTTGGGGTCACCGTCCGGGTCCCAAAGGATTCGGCACCGTGGTGATCGACGCCGGCCATGGCGGCAAGGACTCCGGTGCCAACAGCCCGGGCACCGGCCTGTGCGAATAAGACCTGACCCTCGACATGGCCAAACGCCTCCAATCCGAACTCAGCGGTTCGTTCAAAACCATCCTGATGCGCGACGACGACACCTTCGTCGATCTCGACGATCGCGTTGTCCGTGCGAACCAATTCGGTGACGCCGTGCTGGTCAGCATGCATTTTAACAGCGGCCCGAGCCACCTCCGCGGCCCGGAAACGTATTATTGGCGCGTGGATAGCCATGGTCTGGCCACCCGCCTGCAACGTGCGATGACTGCCGTCAGCCCGGACCCGTCCGACAATCGCGGGCTCGTTCGCCGCCGCCTGCGCCTGACCCGCAACCCGGAGATTCCCTGTGTCCTGATGGAAGGCGGTTACCTCAGCAACCCTGCGGAAAGCATCTTGATCGCCGACCCCGCCTATCGTCAAAAACTCGCCGCCTCCATCGCTGGCGCGATCCGCACCCAGGCAGCCATCGGCGATGCCGGCACCGGCTCGCTGCCTCAGCCAATCAACGCCCCGCCCAGCCGGCCCGGCGACGCGCGGGAGTAGCAGGGCGAATATTTTAAAAATTCCCGAGATTTCCCGGTTGACACCCCGAAACCCGGTCCCTAGCTTGCGTCCCCTTCGCACGCGCCCCGCCTACGGAGTTATTTTTATCCAAGCACATGAAGACGTTTTCCGCCAAGCCTCACGAAGTCGAGCGCAAGTGGTATGTGATCGATGCCAAGGGCAAAGTCCTTGGCCAAGTCGCCGTGGAGGCCGCACGCCTCCTGCGCGGCAAGCACAAACCGATATTCACCACCCACACTGATACCGGTGATTTCGTGGTTGTGATCAACGCCGACCAGGTCGTGCTCACCGGATCAAAGGAAAACTCCAAGATTTATACCCGGTTTTCCGGTTATGTCGGCGGCCAGAAGGTGGAAACCCCGCGCATTGTCCGCGAACGCCGACCGATCCTGCTGGTCGAACGTGCGGTGTATGGCATGCTTCCCAAGACCCGTCTGGGCAAGGCCCAATACGGCAAACTCAAGGTTTATGCTGGAGCCGAACACCCGCATGAAGCGCAACAGCCCGTTGAATACGCCATCAACTAATCCCCATTCCGATTTTCCCAATGACCGCCACCACCACAAATAGCGCCACCGGCCGCCGCAAAACCGCTGTCGCCCGCGTCTGGATGACCGAAGGCACCGGCCAGATTGTCATCAATGATCGCCCGTTCGAGGAATACCTTCCCACCATCGAACTGCAAAACGCCATCCTTGCACCGTTCCAAGCGGCATCGCTGACCAACAAGTTCAATGTCAAGGTGGTCATCAAAGGCGGCGGCACCCACGCGCAAGCCATTGCCATCCGCCACGCGATCTCCCGCACGCTCACCCAAGTGGATCCGGAAAACCGCAAGATCGTCAAACCGCTCGGTTTCCTGACCCGTGACCCGCGCATGAAGGAACGCAAGAAGTCCGGCCAACCGGGTGCCCGCAAGCGCTTCCAGTTCTCCAAGCGCTGATCGTCCGCACGGAAACGCTTCCGATTTTCAAGAACCGCGCCTATCACCGGGCGCGGTTCTTTTTTTGCGGAAAAACAGCAAACAAACAGGCGCGGTGGGGTCACCGCGCCTGTTTGTTAGATCCAGGGTTTGGGGTTGGATTCAGTGAGGTTGTTCAGTCGGCGGCGGCGGCGGTGGCTGCGGTTGCATGGGATGCTGCGGGCGTTCCTGCGGAGTGCCCAGGGTGCCAGGGGTGGGTTCGGAACCACCGCTGCCGCCCCATCGACGGCGCTCCTGGAGCATCGGATTCGCCGGATTCGGCGGTGTCGGCAAGGTGTGTTTTTGGGCGGTTTCCGCTTTGAGGAGGCGGAGTTGATTGCGGAGTTCTTCCGTTTCGCGGCGAAGTTTTTCCACTTCCGTTTTCATGGCGGCAACGGCTTCGGGATGAGGTTCGCCACGGTTGGCCCCTTGTTTTTGCTGGGTTTGCCGTTTGCGTTCCGCCACTTCGCGCTTGGCTTCGGCTTCGAGACGGCTGATTTCGGCAAGCGTTTGTTCGGCGAGTTTCTCAAATCCGGCGGCTTTCAGGTTCATGGCAGCCACTCGCAACTGTTGGATCTTGGCCTTGGGGACCTGCGTGGCATCGCCAGTCACGGGGAGCTTCGGCAAAGCGGCCATCGGGGTTTGCTTGGCATTGCCCGGGTGGGCGAATTTCCCCCAGGCGCCCATCGGTGCCTGGTTGGCACCACGCGGGCCGGTGAAATTACCCCAAGCGGCATTGGGTGCTTGGTTGGTGTTGCCATGTCGGCCGAATTGCCACCCGCCCATGGGTGGCTGAGGGGTGCCACTGGAGCCGGTCAGTTTCCGCCATGCGCCCATGGACGCATGACCGCCACGGCCGGATCGGGCGAATTTCCGCCATGTGGCCATCGGCGCTTGATTGGCACCGAACGATCCGGCAAGTCCGCGCCATGCAGCCATCGGCGGCTGGTTGCCGGTGCCCGGGCGAGTGAAATTCCGCCATGCGGCCATGGGTGCCCGATAGGCAATGTCTGGTCCGCTGGCTCTTTGCGGGACGGCATCGGGATTCGGTCTTTGTTCGCCCGGCGAGCGTTGGATCAGGGCAGTCACCTGCGGATTGTCCTTGGCGAGGTTGCGGAGTCTTTCGACCCGTTGGAGGACTTCATCGAATTTCCCGTTACGCAACAACTGGTCGATTTGGTCGATCATCGGCTGGTGCCGTGAGACTTGGGGAACCGCCTTGACCGCCCCGCGTTGCCGCGCTTGGATTTCCCGCTCTCCTCCTTCCCGCTCGCGCGGTGGTCCCTGCCGGTTGTCGTTTTCCTGAGCAGCGAGCTTCATGGGATGCATCAGCAATCCGCCGAGGGCGACTGCGCCCAATATTTTCACAATTCGATATCGTGGTGTTTTCATACAGTTTGATCTGGTGTGCGGTACAACCCCGCCCACTCGAAACGGTTGCGTCCGAATTTTCACATGAGGAAGCTCCATCTGTAAGAAGTCCACTTGCTCCCGGGGTTGTGAGCGGGGCCGGTCCGGCTGTTATTTTACCGTTGTCTTGCCGCTTGCATGATTTCCAAAACGGCGGCAGTCTCCGCGTTGTCACGAGCCGCGAGATGGACCCCATTCGATTCGATCCCAGGAACCATGTGCCCGAGGTAGCGCCGGACGACCTTTGGGATGATGCCCACGGGTTTGATTCCGCGCCCGGAGCGCCGGTTGCGATGTTGCCGCGCAAGAAGACCCAAGTTCTTCCTGCGCCGGTCACGGTGGCGGATGACGGTGGGTTGGGACTGAGGATCCAGGCGAAACGGCGCACGCGGTTGAGCGAAGAGGAGGAGGCCTGTCAATTGGAGGTGCGGAAAATTGACGGCAATGTGACGCGCTTGGATCCCGAAACTCCGACGGTGCTTCGGGTGCCCCGGCAGATTGTTTTTCAGGAAGCGCCCGTTGGCAATCGTTTGACCCCTCCGCGGCGGGATGTGAGCAAGGATTGGGGAAAAACGGGGAAACCATCGGTGCGCTGGGTTCTCGGGACTGGTCTGGGGGTGGCCACGGTGGTGATAGCGTCCCTCATGATCCTGCCGTTGATCAACGAGTCGAACGCCGCTCGCTCGCATCCGAATGAGGACGGGTTGGTGGTGGAGCAGGTGGATAAAATCGAGGGGATGGAGCCGGTGCATGATTTGCTCGGCCGCCAAGCGGAAGCCGTGCGGGTTTTCAAGGCGGTGGTGAGCGCCTCCTCGGTGGAGGAAATTCTCCCGTGGGTTCGCGATGCCGCCACAGTGGAACCGCTCATCCGGGCGCGTTTCCGGCCGATAGACGTTCCCAAAGACTGGCTTCCGTCCTCGGCCGCCACTTGGAACGTACTCGCGGGTGATGGCCAGCCGTTCGGTTTGCTGGAAGGCAACCTGCCTGATTTCAGCAAGTTCGCCGCCTATTGGGTAATCGCGGGAAACCAACTGCGGCTCGATTGGAAGGCCACCAACGGCTACGGAACGGCCACTTTCGATGAGTTGGCGAGCCAGCGGGGAAATCCTGAGGAAATCCGCGGCAAGATCCTTCCGAGCCGTTATTTCAATGCCGCCTATCCGGAAACGGAGTTCCAATGCTATCAACTTGCGGCACCGGATGACAGCCAGGCGATTTGGTGTTATGTTCTCCTTGGTGACCCGCTGAAAGCCGTTCTGGAAGAGATTTGTCAAGGCGGGGAAATCCTCAACAGCACCCCAATCCAACAGAAAATCACGATCCGCTTGAAGCGCGGCCCCACGGATTCCCAGCCAAATCAATGGTTGATCACCGGAGTACTTCACAAGGAATGGCTATCACCTTAATAACAACCGACTTGTGAGCACGCCTAATCTGTTCTGGTTTCATTGTGGGCGCTGTGGATCCTTGTTCCAGGCCCTGGCGGGCAACATCGAGAGCCGGCATTGTCCAATCTGCGGCGCGGACCCGAGCCTTGGGCTTACGGAACCCTCGCAGGAGGCCGCCAGTCCCGGAGATGGGACCCCTCCGAACCCCGCGCACGGGGCGGAACGCACGGAGCGCGGGGTGAAACGCGGCGGCATGAAACGCAGCGGCAGGTTCTTCATCTTGAAACTCTGTGGCGGCTGGTTGTTGCTGCTCGTGGTGATCGTGATGGGCGCCCACCTCATCTGGCCTGAGGAGGAATCCGAGAACAAGCCGTCCGCCTCCGGTGCCCGGTCCAATTCCTCATCCGCCTCCAATGACGAGGACATCGCCTTCCTCAATGCCTCACAAATGAACTGCGCCGAGACCATTTCCGGCCTTCTTCTCGCCGGCACTCCGGAGACTCGCAACCAATTTGTTTTGGCCCCTGTTTCCACCGCCGCCCGGATGGCCCGTTATTACAGCCTGAATCCATTGGTCACCATGGATCCCGCGAGTCTCACCCTGACCGCTCGCTCGGTCCTCGTGCTGCCCACCGGCAGGGCGATTGAGACCTGTTGGAGTTCGGAGGATGGCAAAATGATTGACGCGATATTCCGTGAGGAAAATGGCGAGTGGCGGATTGATTGGGATCATTTCACGCGTTATAGCGATTATCCGTGGTCCCTCTTTCTGGCTGGCAGCGGCCCGACGGATGGAGAATTCCGCCTGTTGGCACGCGAACGCCTGGCCGACGCACGAAAGAAGGCCGATGCCATCAGCATCGTGCTTTATGCGCCCCGCTTCGCCCGCCCCGGCGAAACCGGCTTCCAGTCACCCGAATTCCTGGTCCCCCGCAAGAATCTCGACGGCCAACTGCTCGATGCGGCATTCAAACTGGCGCGCAGCGGCGGCCAGGTTTTCGGCTCGAAACTTCCCAACCTGAATCCTGAAGACATGATCCGGGTGCGTGTCAAGGTCCGGCGCATCGAAGCGAACCGGGAGCGAAAATTCGAAATCGCCGCAGTTGTGGCCTGCCATTGGTATGCGGAGGATGACCCGGGAGTGGTTCCCGTTCCGGTCACGGAAACCAAACCCGCTGATGACTCCGATGGCCAGCCCGCCGGTGATCATCCTGTCGAGACCAAACCCCGGCTGCCGAACCTGAAGTTGGGCAACAAGTGAGTTTCCAAACGCCTCATCCGGGCTGGCAATTGCGCGTCAATCTGCGGGCCGGGGATCATCGCCGCCCAGAGTCACCCGCGTGGTAAGGACCAGTTGGGATCCGATGCACGCCTGGCCTTCAATCTGCACCAGGCCCCCCATGCGACCGAGCACGGCAACCTGTAACAAGAGGGTCTGGCCGGGCACGGCGGCACCGGTGATCTTGGCGCTGTGGATCGCGGCAAGCCGGAGGTTGCTCAACGGCGGAATCCCCGGGTCCGCTTGCGCGACCACCCCGCCAAGCTGGGCGATCGCTTCAACCATCAGCACCCCAGGCATCAACGGCGCACCAGGAAAATGTCCCGCAAGAAACGCCTCATCGCCCCGCAACAAATACCGGGCCGCGCCGGATTGCCCGGGAACCAGGGCATCGAGGGTGTCGATGAAACAGAACTCGGGTCCGTGCGGAAGGTTGCTCAAGGCGGCTTGCATGATGGCTGGAGCGGCGGATGAGAGTCGGAGGGAGCCGGGGTCATCTACAATGCGGCCAGGACATCGATCGCCGGCTGATTGTGATATTTCTTTGCGATATCGAGGGCGGTAACGCCTTCCTTGGATTTCAGGGCGGGATCCACCTTGTGCTCCAGGAGCAGGCGGATGATCTCGGTGCCACCGCTGGCAGCCGCTTCATGCAGCGGCGTGCCGCCAAGGTTGCTCAGGACCATGGGATCGGCACCTCCCGCAAGGAGGGTTTTGGCGGTTTCCAACTGGTTTTTGGCGGCGGCGTGGTGCAGCGGGGTCCAGCCATCTTTGTCGCGCTGGTTCGCTTTGGCTCCGGCCTTGAGCAGGGCGGCGGCGACGGCGGGGTTGTTGCGTTCCACGGCGAGGTGCAGGGGCACGCGTTGCGAGGCGTCCACGCTGTTAGGGTTGGCACCCGCTTGGAGGAGCAGGATGGCGATTTCCGTCTTGTTGCGCAACACCGCTTGTTCGAGAGGCGGCCTGGAGTTGTCGCGGGCACCCTTGTTAGCGCTTTGCGGATTGGCGCCCAGGTGGAGGCGGACGTCGTTGAGATCGCCCTTGGCGATGGCCTCGTCGATCGTTTGATAGGCCGGTGTCGCGGCCACCTTGCCGGCCACCCCGTTCGCCGGCACCTCGACCCCGGCGGTCCAAACGATGGCGTTGAGCACCAGTCGCCGGTAATTGTCATTGGCCCAGAGGCTGAAAAAATGCCCGCCGGTGAAACCGAACCCGCGAGATTTGTTAGGATTTTCCGTCACCCAGGCGAGGGTTTGCGGGATGTGGTCGGCGAGGGCTTGGCGGGCGGCGGGGTTGCCCGAGTACGGGCCGTCCGCCCCGATAGAATCGGCGGGTGGATGCGCCTGAAGGATGGGCGTGATGTGGTCGCGCAAGCGGATATGATAATAGAACTCATCTTCCACCTCGAAGGGAACGATCCCGCGGGTGGCGGGATGTTTGGCGATGCTCGGGTGGGTCATTTTCCACACCGGGTTGACTGACCAGTTGGCCTCGAAACGGCCGCCGATCGTGTCATCGAACAGTTTGGCCATTTCGGCGTCCTTGGGTTCGATCGCCCAGTGCATGATGGCGAGGCCTTTGCCGGCATCATAGCGCTGGCGCAGTTCGGCGACGTGACCGGCGGCGGGGTGGCCGTTGAGGCCATCGCCATAGATCACGAGGGTGTCTGCGGCGGCAACCACGGCGGCATCCTGCGGCCAGCCCTGGCTGACGGTTACCTCGAGTTTGAGGCCGCACCCCAGCAAGTGCTTGGCGAGCAATTCGCAGGCGGCCGGGTGTTCGTGGCAGCCGGGCTCATGGCTTTTCGGACCGGCGATCAGGAGGATACTGGGGCCGGCGAGGGCACCGGGTGCCAGTAAGCCGGATGTTAAAAACACGGTTTTGAGGAAATGCATGGTCGGAGGTTTCCAATACCGGGGCAAGTACCGGAAACTTTCGCGCTGCGCACTCCGGGATTCCTCATCCGGGGATCAAGTCCTGCACGGCGTTGCGCTCTTCCTTGAGTTCGTCGATGGTGGCGTCGATCTGGGACTGGCTGAAGGCGTCGATGGGCAGGCCTTGCACGATTTCCCAGTTGCCGTTGTCGAGAGTGCGGACGGGCATCGAGGCCATCAGTCCTTTTTCGATGCCGTAGGATCCGTCCGAGCACACCGCGACGGAATACCAATCGCCGTCCGGGGTCGGGGTGATCAGGCTTTTCACGGTATCCATGGCGGCGTTGGCGGCGGAGGCGGCGGAGGACAGGCCGCGAGCCTTGATGACGGCGGCACCGCGTTGTTGGACAGTGGTGATGAACTCACCCTTGAGCCATTCCACATGGGAAATCACGTCGGTCACCGGCCGACCCTGGATCTTCGCGTTGGTGAAGTCCGGATACTGGGTGGCGGAGTGGTTGCCCCAAATGCACAGGTTGGTGACTTTGGAAACATGCACGCTGGCCTTCCTGGCAAGCTGGTTCTTGGCGCGGTTTTCATCGAGGCGGGTCATCGCGAAGAAGCGGTCGCGGGGTACGCCTTCGGCGTTGTTCATGGCGATCAGGGCATTGGTGTTGCAGGGATTGCCGACCACCAGCACGCGCACGTCCTTGGCGGCGTTGCGGGCAATGGCCTTGCCTTGACCGACGAAGATTTTGCCGTTGATGCCCAGCAACTCGCTGCGCTCCATGCCGGCTTTGCGCGGCACCGATCCGACCAGCAGCACCCAGTTGGCCCCCTTGAATCCCTCGTTGAGATCGGCCGTGCCGACCACTTCGTTGAGCAGCGGGAATGCGCAGTCATCGAGTTCCATGATGACGCCCTGAAGCGCGGCCATTCCGGGTTCGATTTCGATCAGGCGGAGGTTTACGGGTTGGTCAGGCCCGAACACAAAGCCGGACGCGACACGGAACAGGAGGGCATAGCCGATCTGGCCAGCCGCACCAGTGATGGAAACGGTAATGGGTGCTTTCATGGGAATGTTGCAGGAAAGCGAGGAAGCTAGGGGACATCTCCAGAGTGTCAACAGGCAAGGTACGACATTTTTTCCGGTCTAAAGTGAAAAATCCGCTTTCTAACCTACGCGATCGCGTGTATCCTGATTCGGAAATCAGGCGTATTCCGGCCATGTTTCTTGAATTAAACCCGAAGTTTTCACCGGTTGCCAACCTCAGGCACCCGGGTTGGGTTGGTTTGGTCTTGTCCGCCTTGCCAAGTGCCCTGCGGGTCAGCGGCCGTGAGACCGGCACCCGCATGATTCCTGACACCGTTAGTGGGTCAAATGATGACACGATCATCAGCAACGTAGGGGGTGGACGAACACCGCAAGTTTGGTACTCTCGCTTGTCATTCATCTGAAACCGAAGGCGCAATTTATCACCGCCACCCGCCATGTTCCCCAATTCCAACCCGCGATTGACTCTCCCTGGCAGCGTCCTGCTGCTGGGGTTTGGCGGGTTGTTGACGCTAGTCACCCCGTGCCGGGGGCTGACACCCTATGATTTCGGCAATCCCATCGCCGAAGAACAGCTATACATCGAACTGATCAACCGTGCCCGCGCCGATCCCGCCGGCGAGGGTGCGCGACTCGCCGCCACCACCGACCCGAACGTGCTGATCGCCTATGCAGCCTTCGGCGTCGATCTGGCGATGATGCAAAGCGAATTCAACGCCATTCCGGCCCAGCCGCCACTCGCCCCCAACGCGTGCCTGGAGACTTCGTCCAGGGGTCACTCGGCCTGGATGCTGGCCACCGCCACCCAGTCGCATTACGAAACCAATCCCGCCAACGATCCGTTCAGCCGCATGGTTGCAGCGGGATTCTCCTATGCGACGGCCGGGGAAAACATTTATGCCGCCTGCAAAAGCGTCTGGTACGGTCACGTCGGTTTTGAAGTGGACTGGGGTTCGGGATCCGGCGGCATGCAGGATCCCCGCGGGCATCGCACGAACATCCATAAAAAGGATTTCCGCGAAATCGGCGTGGGACTGGCGTTCGGCACCAATGGCCCGACCGGGCCGCAACTCGTCACCCAGGATTTTGGCACCAGCGCCAGCAACCCCACACTCGCCACCGGAGTGGCATACTACGACCTCAACTCCAACAATCAATATGACATCGGCGAAGGCATCGCCGGCCTCACCGTGAATGTGAGCGGCTCGGATGTGACCCGTTACTGCACCACGGCCATCGGCGGCGGATGGGTTGTGCCGGTGCCGGCCACCGCAGCCAAGCGCACGATCACGTTTTCAGGGCTGAACATGAACCAGAGTGTCGATCTGGTCATTCCGGCATCCACCAACGCCAAGGCGGATTTGAAACTCGCTTATGTCGCACCCGCCATCACCAGTTCCGCCAGCGCGCCTGCGGACATTCCCTTGACGGTTGCCTTCAATCCGGTGGCTGGCGCGGCAAGTTACAAGTGGAACCGCTGGACCAGCAGTGCCGCCGCTGCGGAAAACTGCGAGAGCGCCGCCACCATCACCACCTCCACCACCGGCAGTTATTCCGTTCTCAGCACCTCCGTCAAACAGCAAGGCGCGGCTTCATTCCATCTGGTGAACTCCACGGCTTCCAGCCAATGGTTGCAGCTCAACACCATTTATTACGGTCTGTCCTCCCCGTCTCTCACATTCCAAAGTTCCGTCCGCTATGCCACCAATTCGGAACAATTCAAAGTCCAGGTCAAAGAGGAAGGCAGTCTTGTTTGGCAGGATGCATTCAGCCAAACCGGAACCAACAACTCCGGTGAGTCCACCTTCAACGTCCGCACCGCGTCGCTAACAGACATGACCGGCAAAGCCTTCCGCATCCGCTTCCTGCTGAGCTATGGCGGCGGCGCCTACTACGGTGCCTCAGGCGACAATGTCGGCTGGTTCATGGATGCCATCAGCTTTTCCGGCGTCGCCAGCCTGAATAACAATACCAGCGAGGTTCTAACCACCAACGGCGGCAGCTTCACGCCCTGTGCCGGGATCTATCTGATGTCCGTGGCACCGATGATTTCCGGTCGGGAATTCCCCGCCGCCTATCAGACACTCACCGTTTCATCGGATGACGTCACCGCCCCGCAAATCACCACCCAACCGGCTTCGGTCACCGTCATCAGCGGCGGCACCGCAACCTTCACCGTCACCGCCTCCGGCACCTCGCCGGCTTTCCAATGGTATGCCGGAACCTCCGGCAACACCAATAGCCCGATCTCAGGTGCCACGGGAAATTCCTTCACCACTCCGGTTCTAACAGAAACCGCGAGCTATTGGGTGCGCGCCTCCAATGCCGCCGGGACGGACGATTCCAACACCGCGACCGTCACCGTTGCAGGAACCACTAATGCCGGAATATCGCTCGGCAACCTGGCCGCGACCTACGATGGAGCCGCGAAGTCCGCCATCGCCACGACCACCCCGACCGGACTGCCGGTGACGTTCACCTATAACGGATCGGCCAATCCGCCGGTGAATGTGGGAAGTTATGCCGTCATCGGCACGATCCATGACGCCAATTACCAGGGTAAGGCAACCGGCACCCTGGTGATCTCCAAGGGTGTCGCCACGGCGGTGCTCGGCAACCTCGACACAGTTTATAACGGAACCGCCAAACCGGTCACGGCCACTACTGCGCCCGCTGGCCTGCCGGTGACGTTCACCTACAACGGCTCGGCCACGGCACCCAGGAACGCGGGCACTTATGCCGTCATCGCAACCATCAATAATGTCAATTATCATGGCACCGCCACCGGCACCCTGGTGATCTCCAAGGCCACCGCCACCGTCACACTCGGCCACTTGGCGGCTACCTGCAACGGGACCGCAAAATCCGTCACGGCCACTACCACCCCCAGCGGACTGGCGGTGACGCTCACTTACAACGGTCTGACCACCGCGCCCAGGAATGCGGGGAATTATGCCGTGGTGGCCACCATCAACAACTTCAACTATATGGGCGGAACGACCGGCACTCTGGTCATTTCCAAAGGCACCGCGGCGATCAAGCTCGGTGCTCTGGCCGTGACTTACAATGGGCTAGCCAAGCCCGTCACGGCCACCACCATGCCCGCCGGGCTTGCGGTGGTTTTCACCTACAATGGCTCGTCCACCGTGCCAACAAATGCGGGAAGTTATGCCGTCGTCGCCACCATCAACGACAGCAACTATCAGGGCGGCACCGCCGGCACCCTGATCATTTCCAAAGCCACCGCGACCATCAAGTTGGGCAATCTCACCGCGACTTACAGCGGAAACCCGGTCATCCCCACCGCCGTCACCACGCCGGCGGGACTGAATGTGACGTTCACTTTCAACGGGTCGGCCACCGCGCCGATTAATGTGGGAAGTTATGCCGTCGTCGCGACGATTGACGACACCAACTTCAAAGGCGGCGCAACCGGCACCCTGGTGATCTCCAAGGCCACCGCCATCGTCTCACTCGCCAATCTCACCGCGACCTACGATGGGGCCGCGAAATCTGTCACGGCAGCCACCGTCCCCGGCGGTCTGGTAGTAGGAGTCACCTACAACAGATCGGCTATCGCGCCAACCAAGGTGGGAAGTTATACCGTCGTCGCGACAATCAACACCGCCAACTACAAAGGCGGTGCCACCGGCACCCTCGTTGTTTCCAAGGCGGTTGCATACGCCCTTGCGTCCAACGCGGACCAGTCTAACAATACCAGCCAGGCCTGGACCTCTTCTTTCGCCGTCTGGGCGGCGGCTATCGAATCATCCAATGGCCTCGCGGCGGGGACCATCGCCAACCAACCGGATGGGGATTTCGATCACGACGGCGTGTCCAACCTGATCGAGTACGCGTTCGGCACGTCACCCGTCATTGCCAACGACTCCTCGCCACGGATGCCGGCCGCCCGCAGCACAGCCACCCATTGGGTCCTGCAATACCAACGCGACACCACGCTGGCCGACCTCACCCTCACCGCACAAGCCAGTGTCGATTTGGCAGCCTGGAAAGCCCCCGGTGAAGCCGGTGCGCCAAGTGGCTTCACGGACACCCTGATCTCCACCAGCGGCACCTTGGAAACTCATGAAGTGACGATCCCGCGCGCGTCCTGCGACAATGTCTTCATCCGCGTGTCCGTCACCCGGTGGTGACGCATGAGCGTGTTGGCGCTGAGGTCCAACATTGACCGCGAATGCAATGTCCTCCTGAAGGAGGGACTACATACTCTTGGATTCAATGTTCTGGGAGAGGCATGTAGTCCCGCCTTTAGGCGGACTCTTACGATAGAGCCTGTCCCAGAACCCAGCCCCCTTGGCAGGGGGCAGGGTTGCGGGAAAAAATGAAGAGGCATGAGAGAGCGAAAAGCCTCCCATGCCTCAAATTCGTGGTCTATGATTTTTTTGTC
>Ga0073936_10007041_pt1 | contig 14624 bp, 14 predicted proteins | sample AliMusrvi5mmetaG_FD_87041 | JGI IMG/M metagenome (GOLD analysis project Ga0073936, IMG submission 87041) | Freshwater lake bacterial and archeal communities from Alinen Mustajarvi, Finland, to study Microbial Dark Matter (Phase II) - Alinen... | ecosystem: Environmental > Aquatic > Freshwater >... | reverse complement strand
GCATTAAATCCAAAGCGTTCGACTGAGCTCACGCCGAAGTCATGAAATTCTAAACGAAGAGAAGAGAGGGAGGTCTCAGGTCTTCATCTGCGTTTAGAACTTAGGATTTAAGATTTAGTGCTTGGCCGGAGGCGGCCCCCTCACTCGTAGAATTCCTCTTGGTATTCGTCGTGGGCGGCGAGTTCGCGGAGCTTGGTCATGGCCTTGTGGATGGAGCGATCGACCATGGCGCGGGGGATGCCAAAGTCTTCCGCCACGTACTCTGGCGACTGGTGCTTGAGCTTGAGCCGCTCGAAAATCTTGAACTGGCGCAGTGGGATTTGATTGCGGAGGTCCTCAACGAGGGTGGCCAGCAGCGATTGGCGGAAGGCGGCGGTCTCCGGCGCTGATTCCCCGGGCGCGGTGTCCGGCGAACTTTCCAGCGGGTGCTGGTCGAGCGGACGTTCCTTCCGGAGCAAATCCACGACCCGCGCATTGATGAGGACCCGCAGGTATCGCCGAGAAACACGCTGCGCTCCGTCTCGCTGAGAAAATGCGGAGACGACGAACATTCCCGCCGACCTACTGGTGCAGGCCCGAAGCCTCGCCACCAGCGATGCCAAAAAGCCCAAGCAAGCGAATCTGCGTCGGGGGTACTATAAGATTCAAGGCAGCCAATCCGGTTGGAAATCGGGGTGGAATGGATTGGCGACGCGAAGCTTCCCGATGATGAGTCCGTGCTGGAGGTCTTCGGTCAGCAAGGTGATGCAGTCCTGGGCGATGGCGGCGGCAACGATGAGGCTGTCCCACCAGGAGAATCCGTGTTGGTCTTCGAGCAGCCAGGCTTGTTTGAGGAGAGCGGGGGATGGGCGCAGCGGTTTCCAGTCCAAGAGATCCTCGACCTCGGCACGCGCCAGCGACCGGGGCAGCGCGGGCTTGAGCTTGCGGGTGACCGTGACGTAGAATTCTTGCAGCACCTGATGGCTGAGTCGGCCGCTGCGGGCTTCCCACAGGCGACGCATGACAAGCTGGGCACGGTCGCACTTGGCGGGGTCGCTGTCATCGAAGCCGTAAACCAGAATGTTGGTGTCAACGAAGTGCATCGCGGTCGTGAGTTTCTTCCCGGGTGGGGATTTTTTGGCCAGCCAGCTTCAAGCCACCCCGGTTCCGGGAGAGGTAGCGTTCCATTGCGACGGCATAGGCGTCGTCGGCTGCGGCTTTCCCGGCGGCAAGCTGGCAGAGGTATTGCGACATGCTGGTATCAGCCTTGGCCGCGAGCACCCGGACCTTGCGGGCGAGGTCCTCGGGCATCGAAATCGTGATATTTTTCATGGCACGAATTTAGTGCAACACGGAATCCGTGTCAAATCGAAATGATTCCAATCGAGATTATTCCATCCGGTATTCGTCGGCGATGCTTGGGACGCGGAAGTGCGTCATCAGGACGAGAAGCGGGCCATAGGTGAGCATCGGGTTATTGATATCATCCTGCTGAGGCTCAGCCATCCTGACCCCAGCCGGGAAATGGCGTATTCCGGGAAATTGAATGAGTCCGCTTGAATCCGGGCAGGATGCCCGGTCCACGGTTTTCTTCTCTTGGGCGTTCGCCGAAGTCTCAGCCGAGCCGTCTTCAAGTCTTGCGTTTTGGGTCTGTGGCGCAGCCTCGCTAGGACGTTTGCTGCCGGTTTTCCCTCATTTTTCCGTCCCGGTGATGAATCCGGCGTCCACCCAGTCCGCGTGATCGGCGGCATTGCCGTCACCGGCGTCAGTCACAACAAGCTGCAGTTCCTTGAAACGGGTGTTCAATTCCAGATTGAACGCCCAATGACGGATCGACTTATCGGAAAGCACGGGAGACTTGGCGATGAGCACCGGTTTTTCGCCCATTTCCTTCACATTGCCGAATACCTGGAACACCACGCTGGAACGCGAGTCGCTCTTTTGCGAATCGTCGATGCCGACCACGGCAACAAAACGCTTGGCATGTTCCGGAATCGGATAGATGGAGATGGCGTTTGCGTGGGCGCCGATACCCTTGGCATAGGTTTTGCCGTCAATGCGCAAGGGGTCGCCGCTGATGGATTTGTTAGGCGCTGGAGTGCCCCAACCGTTATTCACCCGGGTGGCTTTCAGGTCCCCAAGGTGAATCGTTGGTGTGGGCGGTGTGGCAGGGCGTTCCGGGGTTTTTGGGGTGATGATTTCCACGGCAACGGCGGATGATGCGGTCCTATTCCAGCCAAGAGCGGTTACACGGTAATGATAGGTGCTGCTGTTTTGAACGGATGCATCGGTGAAGGAGTTGACGGTGGAGTTGAAAATCTTGCCGTCATTGCGCTCGATCCGATAGACCTCGGCCTGATCAGCCGCCCAGGTGAGGTTGACGCCGTGAAAATCGGCACCGGCCTTGAGCTGGGTGACCGCCGGTGGCGCTGTTGCTTCAATCCTGGCCGGCGCGAAGGTGACGGACCATTTCACATCGCGACTGGCAGAGCTTGTTAGAGCAAGGCGCAGTTTGGGTCCGTCCTGCTGGAAGGTCGCCTTCACCCTGGCGGCAGCGTCCTCGGCGGAGACATGTACGGCGGTAGCGCGCCATGATTTCGTTCCGACTGGCAGGATCACCCGCAGTTCGTAGCGGTCGTTTTCCACCACTTTGCTAGTGCCTGACAGAGTCGATTTTGCGCCGTCCCATTTCTCGTCGGTTACATCCACGATGCCTTGGGTGACGTGGCGCGAGGTGCTCAGAAGCTGCGGCACATCCGAAACCGGGCGAACCGCAAGAATGCGGCAAGAATTTCCCGGAAGCGACGCCGTGATCGTGTCGCCAAACGGGGAGATGAACTTGTCCGCCCAGAAATCGAAAGCGACATATCCGCTTGCGGGTGGGAGGCCGATGCGGTGGGCCTTGATCGATATGTCGTCCGTCCGGTCGCTCCAGTTATAGAGCGCCACCACATCGCGGCGGGCCGCCTGCCGAGTGTCCGTTAGAAGCCAGACCTTCGCGACATCGTTCTCGAACACATCGACGGGTCGGGCCGCGAGGCCGTGCGCGGGGATGCAACGCTTGATGATATCGAGTCTCTCCGGCGGGGTTTCCGGCATCCAGTCACTGGTATAGAAAAGCTGTCCGGAAATGGCCGTCCACGCGGCATTGAGCCGTGCGCGGTCAAGGGTGATGTCCTTTCTGACAAACACGCAGTCCGGGTCGTTCCACCAAACGCGGCCGTTGAGGAACCACAACCGGGAACCATGGGGCGCGCCGATGTTGCCACCGGTATCCGGTCCCACGCGCATCGCATCCAGCAAGCCGAAGGTACCGCCGAAGGAGCGCATATTCTGGGAGACGCAGCAACCTAACAGGAACACGTCGGGTCCGGCAGCCTCGCGGACGAGGCGGGTACCATCGCGCAGGGCCTCGATGTTAGTTTTGTCCGGGTTGTGAAACTCGGCGTCGCCAATGCCGTCCTCGACATAGCCATCGTTGACATAAGCCGGCCTGACGGCGCTGCCGGTCGAGTAGCCGTCCATCTTGAAAAGCCGGTATCCCCAATCGTGTGAAATGCGATGCACGATGCTTCTGACGTACTCCTGCGTCGCGGGATTCGTCATGTCCAAGCATGTGCCGCCCCACGCGGTGTCGTAGGGTTTGCCTGCGGAGTCTTTGGCGAACCAATCCTGGTGGTCTTTGAAATGCGGATCCTTGAAATTCCCGGCGAATGGCATGAACCAGATGCCAGGAACAAGACCGAGCTTCGAGATGTTGTCCGCCGTCTTTTTCATCCCGTTCGGGAATGGGCCGTTAGGCGCGTGGGTCGTGAAATTCTTCTTCGGGCCGTTATCCGCGACCCCTTCCTGCCACTGGTCGTCGATCTGGATGAACTCGAATCCGAATGGCTTCAACTCTTTCGCGGCGACTGCCGAGACTTCGGGCAAATGGACTTCATCGCAGGCACCGGCATATTTCTCCATATACCACGTGCAGAACCCCGCCTTCTGGCGCGGCAAACGGATAGCATAAACCTTGGCAACGGCATCCGCATAAGCTTCCAAGCCGATGCGCGCGTCGTCGAACCATCCCATCGCAAACGTTTCGGTATCGGCATCCGCACCCGGCTTGACCCGCAGGCGGCCGTAATCGATCTGCGCCTGCATGCGCACCGCACCATCCTTCACCGGCGAAAACACCACGCCGCTTCCACGGTCATGGGTGATCCAGCCGCCGACCACACCGCTTTGCGACGCGGGGTTCACGACGGATAGAAACGCGTAACTGCCCGGATTTCCGTTAGGCGGAAGCAGTCCGCCGGTCCCGAGTGTTTTGACTTCGCTCAAGGCGGTGCCTGTTAGCACTCCGGCGGAAACCGTGCGGACTTTATTGTGAACTTGGGGCTCGGTGGAGCCGTTGTGCAGGCTACCACTGAACAGCACAAATGGCAGGCTCGGACAAAGCGTGATCCTGTCCCTATTTCCGTTAGGAGAGATGATTTCGATCGCGCGGCCCTCGCCGAAGGTCTTGTCCGTGATCTGCTTGACCACAGCCCTTCCGCCACCGCTTTCCAACTGGCCGTCCGTCAGGAAAATTTTCCCTGTGGTTTTCTCGGCGACGGTGAATGCTCCCGAAGCATCTTCAAACGTCACCGAGAGTGCCTTATTTTCGATGGTCAGGGTGGCGGCATGCAATGAGCCGGCGCATCCGGTGAGCAAACAAAGGGTGCTAACAACTCTCATCACGGGTTTCCTGGACTGTTTCATGGTTTCTTCGGTTGGTTTTTCTGGAGATTCACTATTGCCTCGGCGAATGCCTTGCCGATAGGTGCCATGATCTTGGCGGTGCCTAGATAATGATAGCCCTGTTTCGGATCGTTCTCTGGCACGACCCGCTTGATGTTCACATGCCCCTGCATGTTCGACTGCCCGGCCAGGATGAAGACCTTCAACGGCTTGGCAGCCGCCTGGTCGCCAATTCCCGATATCAGGCAGGCAACTCCCGCGATCATCATACGCATCATATATTGTTTCATATTCGTACTTTTTTGTGTTTTCACGGCGCGTTTTTCGACTTGAGTCGCTGGCTAGGAATTGGCTACTGATCCTCATACGCGCAAGGTTTCGCTTTCTTGCGCGTTTCGATCAGTTAGCCTGGGTGACCTTGATGTGATCCGATGTACTGCCAGGAGTGATCGCGACTGGACCGGAGTCGGGTGCGAACGAAGCACGGGGCCGTCACGGCGGCAGGGGACCCAACGGTCTTTGAGGTGGGTGAAGAGAGTCTCGCGATGATCTAACAGGCGATCATGACAACGATAGAGGGTGTCTTTGCCGTCCTTGAATCGTTTGTTCGCTCGAAAAAAGCATCTTCCGATGCGGCGAATATTGCACGCAACCGGGCGGGCTGTCCATGGAGTGGGTCTCCACCACAGGTATTTCCGCCAGGCTACCCTAGGAAAATCAAGGGTTCCAGCGTCTCAGGGGAGCAAAATCAGCCATTTCTAGCAACTAACAGCGAAAGTCGGGATAAGGCAGTGATGAGCCGAAGAGAATTTGCTTCTTGACATCTGGAGCTATTGAGGAGGATGTTTTTGCGACATGCAACCGATCCATCTTGTATCCGCCGCTGGGCAGGTGGCGGCGTATCTGCGCGAGGAAGTGAAGCGCGGGCATTGGGCGGAGGAAATGCCCGGAGCGGGGTATCTGGCAGCGGAACTGGGGAGCAACCGCAAGACGATGGAGGCCGCGCTGCGGCTGCTGGAGGTCGAGGGCTTGCTGGAGGGACAAGGGGCGGGCCGCAAGCGCCGGATCGTGTTGGCCAGCGGCCAGGCCGTGCGCACATTGCGGGTGGCCATTCTGGACTATGACATGCCGGGGCTGACCGAGCGAAGCATCACCGATTTGCGGCACCTCTTGGAAAGCGCCGGCCATGTGGCGTTTTTCGCCGGGAAAACCCTGTTGGAGTTGAAGCTGGATGTTCGGCGGGTCGCGCGATTGGTGGCGAAGACGAAGGCCGACGCGTGGGTCGTTTGCGCGGGTACAAACGAAGTGCTCCAGTGGTTCGCGGCGCAGCCGGTGCCGACCTTTGCGCTGTTCGGGCGGCGGCGAAACGTGCCACTCGCGGGCGCTGGGCCGGACCACCTGTCGGCCAACCTCGCAGCGGTGCGTCGGCTCCTTGAACTCGGCCACCGGCGTATCGTGATGTTGGCACGCCAGGAGCGGCGGACGGGCAATCCGGCAGAAATCGAGCGTGCGGTCCTCGACGAGATGGCGGCGCACGGCATCAGGACCGGCCCTTACAACCTGCCGGAATGGGAGGACAGCCGCAAGGGGTTCCTCCGGCTGCTCGACGAAATCTATCGACTGACCCCACCCAGCGCGCTGATCCTCCAACAAGTATTCCTTTTTTTCGCCGCCCAACAGTATCTCGCCCAACGAGGCATTCTGGCACCGCAGCATGTCTCGCTGGTCTGCACCGCCCCCGACCCGACCTTTGCCTGGTGCCAGCCCACGATCGCGCACATCCGTTACGACCTCCGCCCGGTGCTGCGGCGCGTCGTGCGCTGGGCCGACAATGTGGCCCGCGGCAAGAACGACCGGCGGCAGAGTTTCACCAAGGCCGAGTTCGTCGATGGCGGCACGGTCGGGCCGGCAAGGAGTGGTTGAGACGGGAATGACTGATCGGCAGGTGGGTCAAGATCGTCGGCCGGGAATGGGCCACAGTGGCAGAGCCGGACGTGCCACACTGGCTGCTTGTGCGGCATTCTGCCTCTGGTATGAGCCAGAGTGCGGACTCTGGAGCGTTTTCGTCCCTCTTGATAGGCCCGTATTTATCATGCAAACCGTGATTACAAATGACTTATCGAGTTTCATGATGATGTCACCGAAAAGGGTATCTGTAACCTTGCGGCTACTACGGCGATCCCAAGGATTCACCTTGTCAGCACAGCATGGAAGCTCTAAAATACCCATAGCCACCCAATCACAGCTCAAGCTCCGGTCATCGGTGGATATGAGCGTTCGGCAGGGAAAGAACCGAAAAAAGCAATCATGTATCGTCTTTACCATTGTCTCCTTCTCTTGCAGCTTGCGCTCATCGGCGTGACCTTTCCCACGTCTCTAACCGCGAGTCCGCCGCTCATTTCGCCCAACATCAATATCATGCTGGGATCTGCTGAGACGCAGATCCTCGGCAAGCCCCCCGTAGCTTTCAATGATCGCGTCTGGTTGATGAGGTTCTCTCCTGACGGGCAGAGGATTTTCACCGTCACAGACCAGGTTTGCGCCGTCGATTGGCGGAAAAAAATTCCACAGGTCATCTGGGAACCCAGCGGAGATGAAACCCTCACCCGCGCCTCGTTTGCTCCTGACTGCACGCTTTTTGCCCGACTCAACCAAGGCGAGAAAGTCCATCTTCACGATGCCAGCACCGGAAAAGTTCTCCATACCTTTGAGCACCGTGCAGCCGGATCCATGGCGATCGCTTGGTCTGCCAACAATGAACTCATCGCTTATGGCGGCAACAAAAGAGTCATGATCCACAACGCTCGGTCCGGAGCCTTAGTCCGGGAAATCCCCCACGGTCGGACTGACGTCATCGCCATCGCTTTCTCTCCAGACGGCATGCTCCTGGTGGCTGGAAGCCGCCAGGACGAACATGAGGATGGGCTGCTGATGCTCCATCATCTTGACGGCCAATCGCCGCCCATTCGACTGCCCGGAAACGCAACAGGGAGCAGTGAAATGAGGTTGGCATTCGCGCCCGATTCCAAAAGTCTCGCAGTGCTCTGCAATATTGACAAACGGGAAACTCTCTATCTATGGGATCTTGTGGAGAGTAAGATCATCCGCCAACAGTCCGCTTTCAAATTCGATAATGACATTACCTATTCCCCGGATGGCTCCCTTATTGCAGCCTGCGGCCTCAACAATCTTGTCATCCAGGATGCCCGAACCGGACGGGAGGTTTTCCGCCATCAAGGTGAATCCATCAACACACATATTTGGAGCCTCGCGTTTTCAGCCGACGGACACACTCTTGCCGCTGGCATTGAAAATCGCATCAAACTCTGGGACACCCGCACTTGGCAACAGATTGACCCCGACCCGGATCTAAGCACTCCGGTCTCCGCACTGGCATTTTCCCACGATGGCCGTCACCTTGTCACGGGATTACTCAATGGCGACGTGCTCCTGTGGGACTGGCAGACAAAGACGCCGGTGTGGAAAAATCCGGCGACTCCCGACCAATGGCATATCGAAAGCGTTGCCATCGATCCGTCTAACACCATGATCGCTTTCAATCAGAGTCCCCGCATTTCCGGTGGGCAACGCGTCAGCATCCTTGACCTTGCCACTGGCAAGTCTTTGCCGCCGCCCTCCCTGCCACCCACGGTGGACGGCAATATTCTGTTTCTTGCTGATCGGAAAACGGCCCTCATCGCGGACGCCAATGGCTCCTTGATCCAATGGGACATTGCGACCGGCCTTCCGCTCAAGACGATTGCCATCCCGTTCCTTGGGAAGCTTCACTGCGACACTTGGCGTGCTCCTGTCATCTATCGTGATGCGAGCGATCCCGACCTGATCTGGTGGACATGTGGTTTTCTGTCCGGTGCCTACAACCTCAAGACCGATACCGAGTCATTCACCTTCGATGGCGGTCGCGCTCCCGGCGATGCCGCGCCGATTCCCCCGCGCAGCCATGAGTTCGTCACCAGCGGTGACTCCATCTGGACCTTGCCGGATGCCCGGGGTGTTCGTTCAGGCGAAGTGGGCTATCCGACGGCACGCCACCCCTTTGGCAACCTGCTCTTCATGGGCCATGGAAACAAAATAAGTATTTTTGATTTCCTGAGCGAATCGATCATTCGGCAGTTCTCCCTTGGGTCTGGTGAAATCAAGGTTCTCACCCTCACCCCGGACGGCAAAACTCTTGTTGCCGCCACCACCGGCGGACTCTACTACTGTCCGCTTCTGCCCAGCTCCATGCCCGCCACCAACTCCTCTGAAGTGTTGTGGCAGATCATGGGTAGCGAAAATCATTGGCAGGCATACCTTGCGGCGTGGACTCTTGCGCGGCAGCCCGGAGCCATTGAGTTTCTCATCCGCAAACTCCCTCCCGCGGAGGAACCCACGCCGGCTGAACTCCGCGTCATTCAAACCCTCCTCAAGGACGGCAACCACGAAATCCGTCAAACCGGAGCCCGTATGCTCCTCGATCTCGGTCTGCCCCTCGCTCAGGAAACGTATGCGACACTTCGCAAAAGCGGAATTCCTTCCAGCCTGCCGACAGACCTGCATCCCGATTCATTGGCAATTCACGGTTACTCCGATGCGCCTCCCATCCCACTCCTCACGCCTCTTTCCGACCACCGCCGCACGATGCGTGCCATCATGGTTCTCTGTGAAAATTCCACCCCCGCAACACTCCAGCATCTATCCATCCTCTCGACGGGATATTCCAAAGCCCCCATCACCATCGCTAGTAAAAGGGCATTGGGCATATTGACAACCAAATAAACACGCAATCAACTATCTATAACTTGTGAAATTACAATTTGCATGCCTTTTGGCCCTCATTCTCCAGAATGCGTATTCCAAACCCATTCCAACTGGCGTGGTATCAGGAGGACAACCCACGACAAGACGTCATCGTTTGGCTAAGCAACGACGGCAAATTCAGCATCATCCGCAACAAAAGGAACTTCGTTGGACGATTCGCCCAAATCAAAACCACATCCAAGTTGCCGGAGGACCTGGTGGATGCTGCCGAGGTTTCTTTCAACACCGCCATCCGCTGGGTGTTTCTCCACGACGATTCCGAGGGATTCCGCTTCAACCTCGCCCCAATTCTAACCGCACTTGGTCATGACGGCCTCCTTGAACGAATCTAGCGGCATCCTCACGGAGAAACTCGTGAACTTCTTGTGGAACCAGTGGTCATCACTGGGACTGGCCGGCTATGCCAATTCCAAAAGCCCCTTCATCACCGATCCCGAGGCGCTCGTGCTGCTTTCCACCACCATCGCCCGCCATGATCCCCGGCTTTTTGGGGAAATTCACGACTGGCTCCGCGAAAACGAATTATGGATCAACCTCCAACGCCTCCGCTACCTGATGCGGGAGTATCCTTTCGGCGAAGCCACCGTTCTCGGTGCCATGGCGGAGCGAATCAGCCAGGAAAACCGCCACTCGAAGTGGAAATTCATCATCCGCCACATACCCATACCGGTTGATAAGGACCCGGCACCCTTCTTCTTTTCCATCCCCTTGCTATCCACGCCTGAGCCGGTGTTCGCCCGCTGGGGGTGGTTGCGAGGGCCGGTCGAATTCCGGGAAATGAGTCAGCCTCCCCGCACAGATCAGCCCGCAGCCTTCCTCTTCAAGCTGCGCGAAGCGCTGGACGAGGCCATGCCCGCCCTCGTCCGCGCCGGCGTCGCCTATGAACTCCGCAGCACCCGCAACCTTCGCGGCGCGAACCTCGTGCGTTCCCTCCTCGCCGACATTCATTCCCTCCTCGGCTAACCGACCCCCATGCCCAAGCTCTCCCTCAACGCCTCGCAAAAAACCAAACACACCCCAGCCGGTGAGATTCCGGTGGATTGGGCGTGGGGGCCTGCAAAGCACTTGGTTCGCTCTCTCCAGTCGGGGACCAGTTTGTCCGGCGAAGATCGCGAGCCAGAGGGCGACGAAATCGCTGTGTTGAAGGTTAGTGCGGTTACTTCTGGAAAATTCCTTCCAAAGGAAGCGAAGGCGGTTTCCCAAGATCAAGCTTCAAGGCTCAGACTGCCAGTCAGAAAAGGTCAAATTCTGGTTAATCGCGCAAATGGATCTGCTAGGCTCGTCGGAACCGCAGTGTATGTGAACCAGGATTGTCAAAACACATACCTCCCTGACAAGCTTTGGAGTGTGACACATAATCCTTCCACAGCTTACGACAGATTTCTCGCTTTCGTCCTGAGTTGGGAAGATTTCCTCAAGCAGGTACATGAACGGAGTTCTGGCGGGACTGGAATGCGCAATATCAGTTCCAAAGCGTATTTGGAGATTCCTGTCCCCCTCCCGCCGCTTCCCGAGCAACGCCGGATCGCGGACATCTTCTCCACCTGGGACCGGGCCATCGAAGCGCTTGAATCCCTCATCGCCGCCAAAACGCGCCGCAAACAAGCGCTCATGCAGCAACTGCTCACCGGCAGGAAGCGGTTGCCGGGGTTTGCCAAAGACGAATGGCGTAAGGTGCGGATGAGCGAGATTCTGGAGCGTGTCTTTCGTCGCATCGAGTGGCACGCCGACAAGCCGCTTTCTCTCGTCAGCCTCCGCCGCCGTTGTGGAGGTCTATTTCGTTGGCCGGAATTGTTAGGATCCGAATACAAGATCCAGGATCTTCACGAGTTGAAGATCGACGATTTCCTGATCTCGAAACGACAGGTTTCGCATGGAGCCTGGGGAATCGTTCCTTCCGATTTTGAAGGCAGCCATGTCTCGAAAGAATACGCCATATTCGTCAACAAAGACTCCCGCAAGTTGCACATGCCGTTTTTCGCATGGCTCGCGCAGACACCCCGCATGATCCGTCTGGCACGAGTTGCCAGCACCGGCGTCCACATCGAGAAACTGATTTTCGATCCCGCTGTCTTTCTCCGCGAATCCATCAGCTTTCCCCCAACGATCAAAGAACAACAACAAATCGTCGCTATCCTCGACACCACCGACAGCGAACTCACCCTCCACCGCCGGCACCTCGAATCCCTCCGCACCCAGAAACGCGGCCTGATGCAAAAGCTCCTCACCGGCGAGGTGCGGGTGAAACTCTGATGCCATGATTGCGATTCATTCATCATCGGCGAACGACCACGCAAACCCTCTCGCGTCCCGATGGGGCGCATTTCCCGTGATGCTGCCAACCCAGGGCATCGGTCGCTCAGGCTCCCTCAGCCCTGGGCTATGTTCTCATGGCCTTGCAGGCCAACAATCCCGGCCCAACGGGCCGAAAGACCCCAGCCCAGGGCTGAGCTCAGCGATGCCCTGGGTCTCGGAACGGCCCGCCATCTCATGCGCCCCACCCGGGCGCGAGAGACGTTCGCCCGCATCTAACATTAAATCCTCCCATGCCTCAATCCCTGGCCAAAATTTACATGCATCTGGTGTTCTCCACCAAAAACCGCGAACGGCTCATCCCCGATTCCATCCGCCCCGATCTGCATGACTGAAACCCACATCCCCACCACCACCACCATGAATTCACACTTTCAAAAACTCTCCAACCAACTCGTCGAGTGGCAGTCTCTTCAACCGCTCAAGCGCGAAGACAACGACCGCCTCTGGCGCAAGCTGCGACTCGATTGGAATTATCACTCCAACCACCTAGAGGGCAACACGCTCACCTACGGCGAAACGGAAATCCTGCTCATCCACGGCCAAGCCACGGGTGACCACGGGTTGCGTGATTACATGGAGATGAAGGCCCACGACGTGGCCATCGACCACATGAGGCAATTGGTGGAGGATGATCGCCCGCTCACGGAAGCGGATATCCGCGATTTCAACCGCATCCTGCTCAAGGAATCCTTCTGGAAAGACGCCATCACCCCGGACGGCCAGCCCAGCCGAATCGAAATCCTGCCCGGTGAATACAAGAAGCAACCGAACAACGTCCGCACCGCCTCCGGCGAGATTTTCCGTTTTGCCGACCCCACCGATGTTCCAATCCAGATGAACGAGTTGGTCCAATGGCTGCGCGCTGCGTTGGAGAGGAAGGAACTGCATCCTGTTGAGATCGCCTCCAAACTGCACCATGACTTCGTCCTTATTCACCCCTTCGGCGACGGTAACGGGCGCGTGGCGCGGCTTTTGGTGAATTACGTTCTGATGCGGAACGGTTTTCTTCCACTTATCGTTCACTCCGAACAAAAGGATCGCTACCTCGCCGCACTCCGCCGAGTCGATGCGGGAGAGCTGAACGCATTGACCGATTATCTAGCGAAATGCGCCGAGGCATCCATGCATCTTGGTATCAACGCAGCGAAAGGAGAAAGCATCGAGGAGCCTGATGATCTGCTCAAAGAAATCGAGTTGTTCAAAAGACGGCAGAAGGGTGAAAATGAGAATGTGGTTAGAAAAACGGACGAAGTGATGCTCCGCCTTTATGACACAAGCCTCCAACCTCTTTTTTGCGAATTAGTCGAAACGCTCGGACAGTTGAATGGTCTTTTTGACAATGCAACATATCAAATTGTAGTTCCAGACCATGGCCTTCCCGGGCGAGCTTCTTTTGTTGCCACCCTAAAAACCGAGGGGAAGTCCATGACTCTCGCCAAAACCATTCAGTTTGCTTACTATCTAAAAGGATTCAAAGGATCGGCACCCCATCCCTTTGAAGTGGAGAGCCAGATCATTGTGAGCCTCTCCGATTACCACTACGTGATTAGCGTTGGCGACCAAACCGGCGGGACTCGTGGCTATAATCATCAGATGTTAGAGAGTGAACGCAAAGCCATCGCCCGCAGTGCCCTGGAGCAGGCATTCGCACAAATCAAACGACTTAGCGGCACATCATGATCGCTAACAGCCACCCCTCTAGCGCCCCGTCGGGGCTCATGGCATTTCAATCGCCAATTCCCGGGGCATCGCTCCGCTCAGCCCCGTGCTAGCCGTCTTTCCGCCATCCGCTACCTCGATCTGTTCAAGGAACTCGGCCTCGTCACCTGCGAAGTTGTCATTTCCAAATCGGATGACCGCGAAGACCACAGCAACACCTCCAAGGAGAATGAAACCGAAATTCAGGCTTTCTGGGACGAGATGATGAACGAGCACGGCTCGGAGGAAACCTATCAGGACAATATGGTTTCCCGATTCAAGGGCGAGGGCGATCCGGGCATCGTCATTGTCTGCTCCAAGCTGCTCACTGGCTTCGACGCCCCACGCAACACGGTGCTCTACCTGGACCGGGCGCTGAAGGAACACACTCTGCTGCAAGCCATCGCCCGCGTGAACCGCAAGTTTTCCGGTAAAGACTTCGGCTACATCATCGACTACCGCGGCATCCTGGGTGATCTCGACAGAGCGCTCGAAACCTACGGCGGCCTCGGGGATTTCGAGGCCGAAGATCTGGAAACCGCCATTTTTCGACATCAGCACGGAGATCACCAAGCTGGCCGACCACCATGCCGCCTTGAAGAATCTCTTCCAGAAGGTGAAGAACCCGCACGCCTACGAGGAATACGTCGAAATCCTTCGTGACGAGGCGGTGAGGGATGATTTTGTCGAACCGCTGCCAGACGGGTGCAATCTCACGATCCGGTCCGCAGGCCGAGCGTCCGGGGCGTGAGAAGCCACCGCGCCCATTTCGCTTATTGGACAGCGATTTCGCAAAATGGCTGGTGCGGGTGACCCTCCGCCATGATAATCATCAAATTCATGGAGAGTTTGAGGTCATCCCGGTGGCGGATGACTCCCGAGCCAATCCGCAGTCCGCACCAACCCGAACGAATAGCCGACCCCATGATTCATTCCAGTATTTCCCGAACCTTGGCCGCCTGGTGCCTGATGTCAGGTGTGTTTGTTGCGGTGGAAAGATCCGCAGCCCAGACCTACCTCGACAACAACACAATCTATTCCAGCCAGGATCCGAACACCGAGACGCGACGCTCGGACCATTT
>Ga0073936_10007037_pt1 | contig 14629 bp, 10 predicted proteins | sample AliMusrvi5mmetaG_FD_87041 | JGI IMG/M metagenome (GOLD analysis project Ga0073936, IMG submission 87041) | Freshwater lake bacterial and archeal communities from Alinen Mustajarvi, Finland, to study Microbial Dark Matter (Phase II) - Alinen... | ecosystem: Environmental > Aquatic > Freshwater >... | reverse complement strand
TTGAGAAACGAGGGTCCCGCAAAAAACGCGGGCGAATTCTGTCTATATGTTGTGGTGTCAGATGGGGCGAAATGCCGTCCTTTTCAGCCCTTCAAAAAAACACGCTCTTTCCGGACAGGCCCTTTCTAATCAAACGACTGATCCGCGAGCCCATAAGCGGACGGTAACTGTAAAGGTTAAACGGGAAAGAAGCATTCCAATTGGTGATAATGATATGAATTTATCATTCGTGTCATGTGCCACAGATAAAGTGGCAGATAATGATAATGTTAAGTCACGATTATACCGAATCGGAACCTACTCTTATGAGACTCGCCTCGGCACTATGCATACAATTCCCCTTTTTACCAACTCTTTTGAGGCGTTTTGTAAATATACAAGCAAGAATAATTAAAAGCGAGCGATAATAATAGGAATCTGCAGTCCTCAAAAGCAGGATTCACGATTTGAATATTTCAGGCGCAACGCTCTTGTAATGTCCTCAAGAACAAATACACTTCTGTTCCGAGCAGAACGGCACTCACACTCATCATAAATATCATGTCAAAGCAGGACCCTTTTCAGACTCCAGAATCCCAGTTTAACTGGGCAAAGTGCGACTTTGAGCAGAAATTCGGTTTCAAGGGTGGGCGATTTACAGCACCCAATAATGTATTTACGTTTATTTTAGGGTGTCTTCTCACCGTGATATTTTTCGCATTGGTTATTTATCTGGCGAAGCCGGTTCCAGCCCTTGAGCCATATACCAATATGTTTCTTGAGCGGGGGATCATTCCCTATGCGACCATTCTTTTGTTTATGTGGGCGATGTCGATCCTGTTCGTAAAATCGAGAAAGCTCGCACTCCAAAGAAAAGTTCTTCGCATTCAGCCTGTTCCCGTCGAACCGGATTTTGTGCTCAACCGGGAAACGGCGAAAGAAGTTTTGTCGCGGCTCAGGGGGATTGCTGACAACACATCGCATTTTCTGCTTATGAACCGGGTGGATCGTGCCCTGTCAAACCTGCAAAACATCGGGCACATCGCGGACATATCGGACATCTTGCGCACCCAGACTCAATATGATGAGGAGCAACTTGCATCCGGTTATGGTCTTCTGAACGGGTTTGTCTGGGCGATTCCCGTCTTGGGGTTTATCGGAACCGTCCTCGGTCTCAGCCACGCCATCGGGGCATTTGGAGTCACCCTCCGCGCGGGAACCGACCTCACCGGTCTCCGGGCCTCGCTGCAAACGGTGGCTGGCGGACTGGGGTTGGGGTTTGACACGACGCTGATCGCGCTTGTCTGCACCCTCATCATTCAGCTCCTGCTGACATTCATGCAAAACAAGGAGTCAGCATTTCTGGACGAATGCAATGAGTATTGCCACGCGCACATCATCTCCAAACTAAAACTCATTTAACATGAGCCGGAGTCTCAGAAAACCAAGGGTTAATGTTAACTTCTTTTTTTTCCAGGATATCATCACCGCCGCACTCGGCGTAATACTGTTTATTGCGCTCATTCTTGCCCTCAATCTTGATACGGGCGCCGAATCCGGGAGCACGCCAGTGCCATCAGCAGCGCGGGTTGCTGCCGAAAAGGTGTTGAATGAGCTGCTGTCCCGGCTTGCCGAAAAACGCGCGACGCTTAAGACCATGTTATCGGGCGGGGTTTCATCGGACAAAAAGGCCCTGACCGCGCTTGTCAATGTTCTTCGCAGCGAGGCGCGATCGTGGGCATCGACAGTCGCATCAAAAGGCATGCCTGTTGGAAATAAACAGGGATCAGAGGATATCGATGCTGCACTTCAGGACAGGAAAAACAATCTTGCCGCCATTGAAAATGAGACGTCCGCGCTGAATCAAAGTCTCGCCACGTCACAACAGACCACTGCTGAATTGGAAACGAAGTTAAAGGAGCTGGAGGCGAGGCTTCTGGCGGAAGAGCAATTGAAAAATCACATCTGGCTGATACCGCAAACCGGGGGAACTTCGAAGGAACCGCTTTTGGTCACGATCACTTCCGGCGGCTGTGAGCTTCAGCGCTATGGCAAGAAAGAGGAAAAGCGCGTTTACCACGGGAGCGACTTACCGAAGCTTTTAGGGGACAGTCTGGCAGGATATTCGAAAGACGATTATTATGTTGTGCTCTATTTTAAACCGTCAGCCCTGTTCGGCTTTTCTAAAGCACGGAAAGCAGTCGTACAACAAGGATTCGAACTCGGCACCGATGTTATTTCCGAGGATGCGGTGCTCGATTTTTCCCCACCTGAGCAATGAAGAGCAGATGGCACAGAAAAGAAGGCAGCCTTGATTTACTACTGAACACTCTCTGCGATGTGTTCGGAAGTTTCATTATGATCGCCTTGATTCTCGTGCTTCCGACTGGAATTGCACACATCGCCAAGCCTGCCGCGAATGACGAGACGATCAACCGCAGGATTTCGGCGGCACAGGCCGAGATGCAGCGCTTGGAAAGGCAGATTACCGAGTCCGCAGCGGATCCGGAACTTATCCGCCTCAACGCCGAAAAGCAGGAGCTTGAATCGGCAATCAAATCGCTCAAGGAAAAATCAGCCCGTCTTGGTTCCACGCGATCCAAGGAAATAAATGCCTCGATTCGCGATGTGACAAAAGAGGATATTGTTCTGCTCGAAAAAATTAGAAAAGCCAGGATAGCCCAAGAGGCGGCGAGGAATGCCTTGGAGGAGTCGGAAAAATATCAGTCCACCGTTTCCAGCCGAATCGACTCGATCAAGGGGAAACTGTCGAGTGCCAAAAAGGTTAGAACCCAGCAAATGAGGTTGCCTCGGGAGCGGGTTACATCCAAGGGTGCTGCTAACGTGATCTTCCGGTATGGGCGCATCTATCCACTCCAGTCATCTGATGGAAGAAATACCGAATCGCTCAAATGGACGCCCGACGGAGACGAGGCGTTTACTGTGACTCCCATCGAGGGAAAGGGATATTTATCCAGCGATACATCCCGGATCACCGGTTTGGCATCGTCAATTTCCAGCGACCGTTTTGTTGCCTGCTACGTTTATATTGATTCCATTGATGCATTCCGCGATTTCAGGAAGATCCTCCAGGACAGGAATGTGGAGATCGGCTGGGAGCCTGTGGATTCCGGAAGGGATCTGAGTTTCGCTTCGCATGGCACCAGCCCCAATCCGCAGTGAGTGATCTCAGTCTCGGTTGCCTGTTTTTTTTGCTCTCAGAACTTTTGTGATTTCGTGCGCGGAGACAGCGAAATTGAGGTTTTGCCCTCCGCTGAAAATCATCGTGGCGATGCCGAGCACTTCGCCGCGTGAGTTGACGACCGGCGAACCGCTCGATCCCCGGGAAATAGGAGCCGTAATCTGGATGATGTTAACGCCATTGCCATCAGTTCGGTTCGCAGAAACAATCCCATCCGAGAGCGTCCCGTCTAACCCCAAAGGATTTCCGATGACCGCAACCCTTTCTCCCTCGGAAGGACCTGAACCATCAGAAATTCGCAGGGCCTTTGCCGGAGGAGTTTCCGGCACAAAAATTGCCAAATCCCTCATCCGGTCAAGTGCGACGATTTTTCTACAATCAGAATCCGACCCGTCGGACATGGTGATGCGGACGTCTGTAGCTCCCTCCACAACGTGGTAATTTGTGACGATCATTCCGTCTTCGATCAAAAAGCCCGTGCCGCTTTTTATCACATCTCCTTTTGAATTCAGTGCGCTGACTTTAACGACAGCAGGAATTGTCGCTGCATGAATAGCTGGAAGGTCCATCGCTGCGCTCTTGTTGTCCGGTCCAGAGAAGGACCTTCCCAAGGCAAGACCGACAAGCGTTGCCGCAAGGGATGTCAGGATAATCGCTACCCCGTGTGCAACCCGGCCGCGCAGGAGGACATAAACTCCGGAAAAAAAAGCAACCAGGCCCGTGATGGGAGGAAAAAGCAGCAGTGCCAATCCCGAACAGAGATATCCGAGAATGATCGACCCGCGCAGCGATATGGTTTGCTTGGACAGTCGCGGAAACAACTTGGGCGGATTGTGAGGGTCACGCTCCTGCTCACTAGGGGCACCTGGCAGCCGAACATTGACGCCATTGGGAGGGAAGTTTGATGACGACACCACTGGAGAATTTGTCTGACTGCCAGTGATCTGCCCCGGTGCCTCATTCTCTTCTTCCTTGAATGGTAGACTGCCAGATTCATCTGGGGCAGTAAGCGAAGCAAGAAATTCAATGGCCGTGAGCGATCTTCCGTCAAGAATCAACGTCTCGTCTGATCTGATCTCTCCACTTTGGATGAGAATCCGCGCCTCTTCGACTGTAAACGGCCCCAGTCGGGAGCCTCCTCTAAAAGCGAAGACCATTCCATGGCTCATAGGGCAAGCTGCGGTCGGCAGCAAGTGGTGTGGAAACTATTCACCGTTCCGGCGGCGGTTCATATCGAGCATGGAATCGGCGATATCTGCCATCATAACTAGAAACCCTTGATAGAGAAGGGTCATGATTGCAACTCCAAGCCCATAGCCGAATCCGCCGAGCAGGGAAATCCACGCTGCGGCATCGTTTTGGCGGGCGATTTGCTGGATCCACAAGACAATTCCCGCGAGGACGCAGATAGCCGCTCCTGCATAGCCGATAGTCGCCAGGCCATTCACCACTTGACGGAATATCGGGTAAGCCGAGTTTAGTCGCATCTGCTTTGCGAATTCTTTTTTGTCATTCATAGTAGTATTTTGTCTGTTGCGTGCGCCCCGTTTTGCAGGGAGGAGAAACTCACCGGTGGACCCTATGGAAACCCATGTCTGGTTTGCGGCATCCCAGAGCTGGTCGGATTCTTGAAAACGTCCGGCTGTAAGGCCTGACTGGATTTCGGGTTTCGAAAACTGGCCTAAAACGATTCCGTCCCGCTCGACCTCGACCTTGGTGACCGGTGTAGGAGGCGGGGTTGGGATTGGAGTTGGGACTGTGGTCGAACTCTCCCTCTCCAACTGCCTCATGGCTTGTGCCGATTCGCGGGCGGATTCCGCCTCTCTCGCTTCGACCGCTGCTTGGTATGCACGCCGTTCCTCCAATTCGACGCGCTTCGCGGTCAACGACTCCAGGAAGGCTTGCGTATCCACAAGGTCGTTTCCGCAGTAGAGCGCATGCATCGCAGAGATTTCACCGCGATCCAGCATCGAGACGATCTGCTCTTCGGTAAATGGACCAGACCGGTTTCCTTTCCATACGACGAAAAACTCTGTCATGGCGATTGAGGGGATAGCAGGCCGGAGAATAGCGGCGGAGGCACGGGAGCAGTTGTTTCAGCTAGCCCGGAAACTTTCAACGCATTTTTCAAGCTGGCCTTTCTGTCCCCTGCAAAGCGAAGGAGGGGGGTGAAAGGAATAGGCTTCCCAAGCGATTTGTAGCCATCCGCCTGCTTTTCGAAGATTCGCGCCGGTTGATGTTCCTCAATGGACCCGCTGAACCCGAAGAGCGATTCAGGCGGGGAGATCCGGTTTGCAAGCACGGGCTGGCCATTAACGCCCACATAACCGGCAAACTCCGTGCCGATGACTTTTGTAGCAGTGGTGAGGGCCTGATTAAAAACGGCCTCCTTTTGAAAAGATGTCGGTTTTGAGAAGAGCCCACCAAATTTCTTTTCCAGCGCTTGGCTTTTCTCTGGCAGCATCCATGCGCCGGAAAGCACCCTGTCGCCCCCACCCAGTTCTTTGAACGAAGCGAGAAGCGCCCTGGCACCGGGTGAAAAATGCAGGCCCCATGCGTAAGGGCGAACGGCGATAATGTCGTCGATCCGCTGGAGCACGTAGGCCATGTAGGCTGGCGATTTTGCTTCGACACCGGTGGCCCGGTCCAGCATCTCCCAGACCGAATGCACAATGTCCCCGTTGTCCATCATAAACGTCCTGGGAGACATCGCGGCATAAATTGTGGAGAAGGAAGTCAGGTGAATATCCTTGGCATCGGTTGCCTTCTCGTGGTCGTCGTAGCTCGTGCTGGACAATGTTCGGTTGGTGAAGTTGACTATATTTCCGTCAAAGTGCGGGTCAAAGATCTTTCCTGAGTAAAAAGTAAACCCGGCACCACTTGAGCTGATGGACAGCCCTTTGTTCGCAGTGTAAATGAGGCGGTTTGGCTTTCCCGTGATGTTTGCCTGAAAGATTTTGTCGCTGTTGGGATCGTTGAGCAACTTGTCATAGGCTGCGTTCTCTCTAGGGAGAAGGGCTTTCGGATTCAGTTCCATCGCTTCCCCTCCGTTTTTGCAGGCCGCCCAAGCCGTCGGATCATCCGGGAAGAGTAGCGGGGCGATTACGTCATCGATCATCGGCTGGACGGGGACGGCAATCCGTGCTGTCGCAATGTCTGAGACAAACGTCAACTCGGACTCCCCGAGCTTCGTCAAGGCTGCCTTGAATTGCTCTAAATCCTTTGCCTTGGACATATCCGCAATGGCGGAATCGCATGCATCCAATCCGGCTTTCAGAAAATTCAGCCTCTCGGTGGCAGCCTCGAGTCTGCCGGAGAGTTCCGGAGGCAATTTAAAAGCGGGATGGGCAATCGAGGCCGCCTTCATCCACTCGCCCGCCTCGGCGAGGGCCGTCGTCAGGGAGTTTCGGAAATCGGCCAGCGACTGCTCTTTTTCGAGCGTCGGCTTGATATTTGCGTCGTATGCCGAAAGGCGGGCGGCAAGCTGGTTGCAGTTCTTTTCCGCTTCCTTTGTCAGCCAAGCCGAAAAAAGCTCGCGACATTTTTGCATCCGCACTTTGAACGATGTCTGCCCTTCGTCGGGCAATGCAGAGAGTTCTTTTTCCAAAACTTCAAACCGTGCGTTTGCATCAGCAGGACCATTGGTAAAATTCTCTTTGTTCGCAAGACCTTCAAACTGCGAGAGGTGCTGCTCGGCGAGTTTGCCCGACTCGACAGACTCCCGTTGAAATGCGTGTGCCTCCTCGATGGCGCTGACTAGCGAGGATGAATACATCGGAAGCTTTTGCGCTTCCGCCACTTGGACCAATCGCTCGGAGGCGGCAACATGGCGATTGGCTATTTCAGCGCGGATCTGCGCCGCAGCCTCCTTCGCGTGAGAAAGCGCGAGCAAATACCACCCGGTCATAGAAACGACGACAACTGCCGCAAAGACGGTCCCGGTAACTGCCGTGATCCGCCGCTTCTGCAAGCGGGCGATCTCTGCCCGGAGGATCTCGACTTGTTTGGACACCCTCTGGATCACTTCCGGATCAACCTCCATGGTGAAGGCTTCCACCGCCTGCCAGTTCCGGCTCAGATCAGCGAGCAGCGCGTGAAGTTCGGGAATTTTTACCGCCCCAGGCGCCTGGATCTTGCTCTCCACAATTTCCGAGTGCGCCAGCAGGACTTTGAGCGCGTCCTGAAACTGCATCCTCTTGAGGGCGGCCGCCTGTTGGACAGCAAAAAAACCTCTGCCAGATGAAATAATGTTCACCTGATCCGGCGTGAGTGTGAGTTTGTGTTCCGCGACGAGCGCTTCCAGACGTGCGATTATTTCCCTCACCCGCGTCCACTCGCCAGCGCTTTGCGCGCCCGCGATCTGCTTGGAAAAATCGGCAACTTTCCCTGCCGCCAACCTCGCGTCCGCGGCCCGCCGGACTTCGCGGGCTTTCAGCACCTCTGGACTCACTGATTCCCGATCAGAAAGCCCGAGAGTTTCCACGGATGAAAGCGCTCTCAGAATCGCAGTTTCTTCGCCTGACAAAAGTGCTTCGGATAAGAATGAAATACGGTTGCTGAAAACCTTCCTCTCAAGTCGCTCACGCTCGGACTTCGCGTTTGCATCACCGGGATTCAACTTCTCAATCGCCCGTGCAAGGGTGAGAGCACGGTCGTCATCGCGTTCGAGGATCGCTGTCCGGAATTCCTTGTAGATCGCGTGGCTCGAAGATATCCCTTTCGCGTAAATGACGTTCAACTGCTGGACGACATTTGCTCTGATCTCCGGGGCGACAGGCATTTCGTTGGCCTGGCACATGCTCTGCCACTGCTTAAGTTTCGGAAAACAAAGCGCGATGGCCTCATCAATCACTGGCGGGTAGGTCTCCGCCATCAGTAGCGCCTGCCGTTCGTCGCCAGAATCCAGCACTTCACGCAACTGCTCCAGTCGCGTGTTCAACTTTCGACAGAGGTCTGCATAGTCGGATGCCACCGCTGACAGCGACCCCAGATCACCTAAGCCACGTTGCAGGATGTCTGAGATCTTTTCGCCGATGTGTGCTGCGGGAGTCATTTGGGTTCAATTGATAATTCAAGAATCACGTTGCCCGATTGGTCTTTAGAAATGAATTTAATAGATTGTGATAAATCGCTATATTTACTGACCTCATTGATGGTTTTCTGTTTATCTTTTGTGAGGGTCTGCTGCGCCGTTTTGTTGCTCAGATAAAAATCATGTATGGCGTCAAGAGCTTTTGCAGCAGGCAAATAAGTATTATTAAAAAGAGCCGATATTTCTGCCGGCTTGTTACTTACATTGTTTGCCTTAGCGAATAAATCAATCATATTCTTGCTTTTATTGACTTCGGTATGGAGAGCTCTAATTGAGTCTTTATTTTCAGTCTTCCAGTCTTTATCAAATGATTTGGGCTTGCTCGCCTCAAAATCAGTCAAGCATTTTTTTATGTATTCATCCAAAAGCGCCTTAACATCATGACCTTTTAATATCTCAACAAGCAATGCGGATGAATTGGAGTTGAATTTTTTGACTAAGAAGTCTTTAAAAGTTATTTTCTTTTGAGCAAGAAGGGATGCGGGGCCTTTTTCGCCAAGCCAGCTTTCAATGGCAGATTGATCTTCAGTATTTAATGGAGGAGAACAATTCTGCAATTTCTGCTCTGCTGTAGTTAAATCATCCAGGTGTTTTTTTATAGCATTGAAACGATCTAAATTAGAAATTGTCTTGTCCGTGACTTGTTGCACGTCCGCGTCGGGAAATTGAAAATAGAATAAAACTTTTTTCCCATCGGGTGTTTCTACCGTTTGACTGGAGAAGAGATTGAACAACGACTTCTCCTTGATAACAATTACAGCAGTAGCGGGAGTGTCGATCATATCTCTGCTAATTGGTTGACCTTTAAGCTTTTCGCAATTTACGATGACAACATCAGGAAGATTCTTATCATTCAAGACACAGAAAAATGGAGAGTCGGCGGCATCACTTTTAGCTGCAACATAAATCACCTGTTTAATACCATCCATACTCGGTGATTTAAGCAATTCAGCCAGTCCGGCTTTGCCTGGATTTTTCAGCACACCTAGTTTCTTGCTCGACTGTGCTTTGATTGCGTTTTCATAACTTTCCTTGTCGGGACAAAGCATCCATTTGATGCGGGCGGGGGGGGCTTCAAGTTTCGCTGGCACGACTGCCGGTTTTTCACCAGGAGAATTGGGGGACTGTGTCGGATTCGGTGTGGTAATGCCGGCGTCTGCTATTGGAGGATTCTTAAGAATGCTTTTCCTCTTGAAAAGTTTTGGATAATCGGCGAGCTGCTCATCCGGTATAGCTTCGAGTTTGCTCAACTCCGTAGCAGGGTTGGAACTCAATACTCTGGCATAGTTGTCATCAACATTTCTTGTTGCTTCGCAATCCGATACTTTCCTTTCGTGCAGAAACATTATTATGGCAGGGTAGTCCCTGCTGTCCCAATGTGAAATGAATGTTCTAAATTGCTCCAGCTTCTTTTTTGAGGCATCATCCAGCAGTTTTTCTATTTCGGAATCTTGGTCGAAAACATCAATTAGTTTCTTTAGTTCATCAATCTTTCCATTTCTTGTTGTCAGCAAACATTGAGTTTCAACACGGCTGACAATCTTTTCGATGAATTTGTTGCCGAGGACAGTTAGCTTATTGTGCAGATTGGCGTTGTCCGTTTGATTGCTTTTTAATGCGCTGGCGTCTTTGAGCGCTAGTGAGGTGTTATCATGGTCTCTTGTCGCAGTTTCAAATAAGGCGGCGGCTCTTTCGAGATCTTTCGCACTTGCATCTTCAGAACTGGAGGCGTTGTTATCTTTGCCTCCTTCTCCCGGAGGGGCTTTTGACTCTACAATACCGGCGGTGTGGAGGAAATTGTCTTTAGCCAGCTCGTAGCGATCTTGCGCCACCCTGTGTTCTTTTTGAATTTTCGACAAAAACCAGGTTCCTCCTGCCAATGCGACAGCCACAAGTGCTGCGGTGATTGTCAAATACAGTGCAATGGGTGAACGAGGTTGGCGGTCTTCTTTTTTTTGGGCTTGCCGCTTCAAGCCTTTCAAACTCTGCGGGGACTTGGAGGCGATTGGTCTTTCAGTGCGCTTGCCTGGGGGCGGCTGATGTCCTGCTTTGCGAACAAAAGCTTCCTCTACCACACCGGAGGTAGGCGACGGAGCGACGATTTGCCCCAAGTTTCCTTGCCAATCGGATTCTTGATGATAGGCGAGCGCGGCTTTCGCAGTGAATTCAGGGACCGGGGATGGCAAACCTGCCGGGTGGGTCAGATCAAGAATCGGACGGACCGATTGGGTTGCAGTGATGCGAACAGGGGAATCGGCGGGGATGCCGCGCCAGGCGATTTCATCGACGCGGTCGGTTGGTTGAAACTCGTTGGCAAAGGAGATCCTCCAGGGGTTCGGGTGTAGGAGCAGGGATTCGCCGAGGAGCGCGAGGAGTTGTTCTCCATGGCCCGGCGCGTAAATAACCCAACAGGATTCCGCAGTTTGGCCGGGAGCGAGAATGGCTGCCGAATCCGGGGTTCCGGTCAACTCCTGCCAATAGGTGGCTGGAAGTGTAATAGCTGGAGAGATCGATGAGAGGGCGATTTCCTCCTCTGGTCCGAATTCGATGGGTGCCGCGTGCCATGAGTCACACCAAAAAGATCTGGCATTCAGGTTGAAAATCACGTCCGCAGGCGTGATCCCCGCCGCCGTTGCGGCGTGCGCCTCTGCCGAGGAGAAGATGACATGCTGCGCGATATGGTTGGTTCGCCCGGTGTAATCGGAGCCGGCATCCTTGAGGCGCGAAATCACATGAAATTGAGCGCCGGATATAGAAAGGCTCCGGTATTGAAAAATCACCCTGTCCGGTCTGAGCCCTTCTTGGCGGCTGAACTGGGAAAACCGTTCGATTTCCGACTGCAATGCGCCCCGGATTGCTGCGTGCTTGGCGACCGTGCCAAAACCAGTCCGGCCTGCTTGAAGCAGGCGAGGTGCGCTGGTATAGATGAGTTGGAGTGCCATCGGGGTCAGGTAATCGAACTCGCCGGAACCAAGTTCGGCTCGATATGGGAAAAGAGCCAAAGGAGTGGAGCCTCGACGAGGATCGGAGAAATCTTGTTGGGATCGGGGCTGAAACTCGGCCGCCCGTTGGCATCAACTCCAACTAGCTCGGGAGAACAGCCGAACGAGCTGACCGGAAAATACAAGACATTATTGGATAGCGCCTCGGCGTTGGCTACGATGGCTGGAGCGATTTCCATGAGAAGGTCGCGCACTATCGCCGAATTCCTTTTGATGGCACCTAGGTCAAGGATCGCGTTGCCGACGGGATCGGCAAATTTCATCTCGCCGAGGAGCCCCTGCCAGACATCGCATTTTCCGACAACAAGGGCCATCGGAGTGTCGATTTTCTCGCGGAAATCCAAAGATTTGAGCGTTTTCACGCGAGCGTTCATTTCGGCAAGGATGGTATTCTGCTGGTCGAACCGCTGGTCCTTGATCTGGGGATCATGATGATCGGCGAGCCGCTTCCGGAATTCCAGGTTGTATGTGGGATCGAACAGGAAAATGATCCCCGAAGCGGCCGCGACATGCTGAGCGCCGGGCGACTCGTTGCTGTTCCGCGTCGGCTCGAAGTGCTCCCCCGCATTGTCGTAAAATACCGTCGTGACCGCCTGGTCTGATCGTGTTTTGTGCTGGAGGTTGAAAACGAATGGCTTCGGCATGCGGACCTGTCGCCCCATACGGGGAACCTCGATATACATATCTCCTTCAAGAGCGGTTTTTGCCAGCCTGGCTTCCAGCGGAGTCGCGGCAGAGAACAGCTTGTTCTTCATCTCCGTGAGTTGGATGTTTTCCGAGGGATCCCCATCGAAAAATGCGACGCCAAATTTCGGGAATAGCATCGTCTCCAAAACCTTCACGACAACGCAGAGGAAGTAGGATTTACCCGAGGACGGTGCGCCGACCACAGAGATGATGTGTTGGGGCAAATCCAGAAAACTGGGCGGAAGCTTCCTTCGGCAGTGCGGACAGGCCATCTCGGTCGAGGGTATGCCCATGGCGTCAAGCGCCTGCCCCCGGTCATTGAATTGCGTGGCTAGAAAGCGTATCATGGCTTCCTCGCCGAGGATGGAGTCGCCCCTCAGCGAGGAATGGGTTGCAAGATGCATCACGTCACCTCTGTCGAACCGCAACCAGCAGGCGGGACATGTGAAATCGCCGGAATCCATGTTTACCTCCGGCCCCTGTTGAGCACGGGCTTGCGAAACCTTGGCCACCAAAGGAACATGGGATACGACTGGTGCCGGGTGGGGCTGAGGCGCGGAAGAAAACCCCAGAACCGACGCAACCTGAGAGAGGTAAAATCCAGTCGTGTTGTTGGCCTGGGCCAAAATCCCATTGCCGGAATTCGCAAGAGCTGCACAGGCGGCTACTGTCAGTTGCCTGAGGGGCGCAGGGCCAGCAAGAATTTGTTTATTTGAGTCAAAAATGCGCCAGGAGTCGCGATTCCTTGAGGCAATCCACTTCCTAGAATTCTTCGTAAATGAAAACATGAGAAGATGGCCCTCAATGATCATGGCGTAATCTTGGTCGAGAAGGATCGAGGCCTCCGTGATGTTGTTGCCGTTCAGCACAAGCCCACCGTTGAACGCTTTCAGTTGAACCGTGCCGTTCTCCTGCCCAAACTCGCAAAAGGCGTGGTCGGAGTCGTCAATGGAAAAGTGGGCCTCCTTGCCGCCAATCCATACAGGAAAGTCGCCAATTGCGGCATCTTTCCCCGTGGTACAGTGACAGATGGCGAGCTTTGGTTTCAAGAATGATAGCATAAAGTTACAGTCGCCGCTGGGAAATTAATTGGCCTGATCTTATCTGCCGTTCATTTTAAAAAACAAGATGCAAATATTTTTTGACCTCCATCAAAATTTTCAGAGCGTCTTTCGACGTTTTATCCCGCATTGTTTACACTCAATTTGGGCGAGTCCCAAATCGGGTGAAGATTACGATGGTGGCAAAGTTTTTTCTTGAGGGCTGATAGCTGGCACAACTGGTTTTACGCCATCCAGCCAACTCGAAGAGTTGGTATTCGTTAGATGTTTTTCAATACTGCAGAGCTTGACGAAACTGTTAAACAAGAGAAAATGAAACCTGTGGAACTGCGATTTATTTTTCCCGTCTTGCTGGTTTTGTCTAATGCGGCATGCCATTCTTACAGCCAGTCCAAGAGCCCATACACTGAGGCAGTCTCGGGTCTGACAAACAAAAGGGCTGGAACACTCAAAAATGCGGGTTGCTCGATAAAAAGCTTAAATCTTACGGCAGGCTGTTTGGAAGCAAAAAGATCCTCCACTTCGCAGCCCCCGCCGGCGGATGGATCAAAGCTGCAAAATGCTCCTGTTCTCCTAAAAACATATGACTATGCGGTCAGGGACGGAGATTTAGATTCTTCTGTCACTGGCTACTGGGCTGGAAAGTAGCAAGGAGATTGAGCGAATCGGGCCACTATTAAAAAACACGCTGGCGAGTGGATCCAATTGCCTGAGCCAACCAGTAAAGATAATCGTTTAAACAGTAAAGGCCAGCACTGGAGTAATACAAGTGGCCTTTGGTGTGTCTGGATCAGATTCAGAACGGATTCTTGCCGGTCTTCGGCAACTTGAACCCCTTTTTCGCGGGCTTGCCGACCTTGGCGGCAGGTTTTCCAGCCTTCCTTGCTGCCCAACGTGCTTTCATATTTGCAGCCAATTTCGCTCTGCCCTCTGGGGTAATACCGCTCTTCCGCTTCTTCGATTTGGCAGGCTTCTTGGCGGCCTTGGTTGCTTTGGGCTTCTTGCTCCATTTCTTCCTCTTCACGGGTTTGTAGGGCGTGACAACATCTGCAACCGGCCATTTGAGTGCCTTCGCGATCTCGTTTTCAATATCGGCAACGGCCTTGATGAGATGTTCCTTCTTCGAGGTGACCACCTTGGGAAGGCAGATGTCATCGAACGGGAGTAGTATCCGTGCGACACCAAGCAGTCAGCCTGGCCGCAATGCGGGCAGATCATTGGCGGCATCACTTTCGAATGACATCCGCCAGCGATGTAAAATTCCGGGTCACCAGCGAACTGGAAAATGACCTGCACCGCTCCTCTTTATAGTGAAGCAGGCATTCCGGATGCAACTCTGGCGTGGCAGTTGAAGGGCTGGGATTCAGGGGCCTGCCGCCGCTCAAAAACGAAGCTTCAGAGATTCCATAAACCACTGGAGCCTTGCTCGGTTCTCAATTTTTAAGGGCAACTTAAGGGCAATGGCGATTTCCCTTATTGCCTTCTCGTTGTATTTATCCGATTCAATTAACTTATTTTAAACAAGTTAAAGAAATCGGGCCGGAGAGATTTGAACTCTCGACCTCTTGAACCCCATTCAAGCGCTCTACCAAGCTGAGCCACGGCC
>Ga0073936_10007036_pt1 | contig 14630 bp, 11 predicted proteins | sample AliMusrvi5mmetaG_FD_87041 | JGI IMG/M metagenome (GOLD analysis project Ga0073936, IMG submission 87041) | Freshwater lake bacterial and archeal communities from Alinen Mustajarvi, Finland, to study Microbial Dark Matter (Phase II) - Alinen... | ecosystem: Environmental > Aquatic > Freshwater >... | reverse complement strand
GCTTTACCGGATCTCGCTGTAGAATCTCGCCCCGTTCTGCGCCTGACGAAGGACGGTGAGGGCTTTAGGTTGGATGTCGCTCAGGCCATGGCCGAGTGTCGCTTCCTGCTGCGCATGACTTTGTTCGGGCTGGCCGGGCTGTCTCTCTTGCTAGTGCTGCCGCTGGTGCAAGCGTACTCGCCGGATTCGGCCCTTAGCTTCTGGCAAGGGCTGCACACGGTGGCGGTTTCCTACAAGGCCACCCTTCAGGCATTCTTCGGCGGGTTCGTACGCCACAACCGTGACATCGCACTGCTCCTGGCCGCGGTCTCTCTCCTGCCGGTGATGATGCTGAGCATCCGTTGGGGCACGGCGGCCCTTGGTGCGAACAATGCGCGGACCGACATGGCTCAACTCATCTTTAGCCTCGCCCATGCCTTCCTTCTGTTAGTCTGCGTTGTGACGGTGTTCGATCCGCCCTTTAGCCCACGTCAAATCGGTCTTCGGTTCGGCCTCGCGGTGACCTTCCTGCCGCTCTACTACCTTGCCGCCTTGAGCATCGGCTACTACAGCGGCTTCCTCCTCCTGCTATTCGACGCCGATGCCATTCAACGCCTGCGCCGGCGTGACACTTTTCTTCGTGCGGCGCACCGGGCAGTGCCCAAACTCGTTTATGTCCTGGCTAGCCTGACGGTGGCCGGCTTGCTCCTGAAGAATGTTCCGGCCATCCATGCGGCCAGCGCGCGATACCTCGACCAGTATGCCAGGCTCACCACCGCGTCACTGCCGCCTGAAGGAGCGGTGGTCCTCAGTGGTGACATGGCTCGCCTGGCGCTCCTCCAGGCCGAGTTGACCCGAGAAGGCAAGGCCGGACGTTATCTGACTGTGGGAACTCCCGCCCTGCATTCTGCAGCTTATTGCGCCTGGCTGGGGCGGAAGTACCCGGGGTGGTGGCCGGAGTCGAAGCCCGAGATAAAATCCGCTCCAGGAATGTCGGCCGCTTCCGCAACCAACGCGCCCCTGGATGTCCTGGGCTTTGTGCAACTGATGTCCCGCTTTGCGCAGAGCAACCATATTTACTGCGTGGGGCCCGACGTCGGGCTCATGCTCGAGAAGTTCTACTTGCAGCCCCACGGCCTGCTTAATGAAATGAGGCTCTATCCCCCCTATTCCCTTAACGGCCCGCAGCTAAGTTCCGTGGAATTGGAGGAAAACGAGGTCTTCTGGAAGCGCGCCCTCGAAACAGACGTCAATCCGCTTTTGCAGCTCGTGGCTCAGCCGCGACTCCCTCAACCGAATCTCAAGAAGCCGCTAATGGAGTTGAGGCGCTTCCAAACTCCCCCGCCAGCCCAAGCCAAGGTCTTGGCGCGGTGGTACTCGAGTGCGCTGACCCGCTGGGGCGTCACCCTCCAACGAAATGGCCGGCCTAGTGAGGCCGTCTCCTACTTTGCGGTGGCACAAGAACTAAACCCCGACAACCTCCCAGCCCGCGTCAACCTGCAATGCAGCACCAACCTGCTGCGGCGTCAGAAGTTGTCGGTAGACCGGGACCGATCCTTCCAAAACCGGTTCGGCGACTACGTCGCTTCGAGTCAATTCCTGGATGACCAGGGCTCGTTCGACGAACCGAGTTACTGCTATTACCTGGGCCAGAGCCTGGCTGGCGCAGGCATGTTGCGGCAGGCGGGCCAGCAGCTTGAGCGCGTGACGGCACTGGCGCCAGGTGACACCGCCTCGCGAGTGATGCTCGGCGACGTGTATTATCGTAGTGGGATGCCCGACCAGACTCTCCTGATCGTCGCCCAAATACGAGCCGACCCCAACCTGCAGCCACTCGGCCCGACGAACGAACTAGAGGTCACGCTCCTGGAAGCCAAGGCCAGATTTGCCAAGACCGAGCGCACCGAAGCCGAAGCGATCCTCAACTCGTTGCTGACCTCACATCCTCAAGATGCAGATCTGCTGGATCGCGCCGCGGCCATCTTCCAAGACCACGGGAGCTACTCCAATGCGCTCCAGATCGTCGAAAGGCAGTTGCAGTCCGTCCCCGACAATATCACCGCCCTGGTCAATAAAGGCGGCCTTCTCATTCTGGTCGGCGATTTCTCGAACGCAATACCGCCGCTCACCCGTTCACTGGCCATGACAAATACGTATGCGGCGCGGCTAAATCGCGCCTATGCCTATTTGCGAAGTGGCCACCTAGACGCCGCCGAGGCCGACTATCGTGAAGTGCTCCGCGCCTTCCCCAACACTGATCGTGCCTGCTTCTGGCTGGGAGATATCGCCTGGCAAAAGAAGGACACCAACGCAGCGATCCGGTATTACCGGCAGTACCTGTCCAGCGGTGTGGCCCGCACCGAGGAGTTCAAGTTTGCCGCCGCGCGCTTGAAATCACTCCAGCAGGAAGAGGGGAAGGCCCCCCCAGAGCCACCTTGAAGCCGCCTCAAGGCCATTTGGTTGGAATCAGCGTTTCTGGAAGAAGCGTCCAAAGGCAGAAGCGGAACGCGGGTTTTGATACCCCGTGCTGATCAGGCTGTCACGTCAGAAGTTGGTTTGCGAGGTCCAAGATTATACCCGCAATGCACCAGCGCGCGCTAGCCCGAACGTCTTCCACCCTCCGGAGCGCCGGTCTCCGACCCGGCGTCTCGCAGCCATTTGGCCGGCGCCGGGTCGGAGACCGGCGCTCCGGGCTGCGGGTGAAAAATCCAGGCTGGAGCAGCCTGTACATCGCTTTACTTGCATGTAAATCTGGTGGATCTTCCTGCCGTGCGATTGCTCTCCGGGTTGCTCTCTCTGGTAGCATTAGCGTTGACCGCCGGAACGCTTTGGGCCGGCGGCAGCGGTCTGAATGTCATCGTCGTCGTCAACCAGAACAGCACCAACTCGGTTCAGCTCGGCAACGACTATTGTGAACAGCGGGGAGTGCCCCCCCAGAACGTCTTCCGCATGACCGGCTGGACCAACGGCGTGGTCCTGTGGACCCTGGGTGATTTCCGCACCTTCCTCCGCGATCCGTTGCTGGCCATGCTCGCCAGCCGCGGTCTTACCAACCAGGCGGAGTATGTGCTTCTGTCCATGGACATTCCTCACACGGTGGGAAACAGCAACAGTTACAACAGCACCACCTCGGCCCTCTTCTATGGCTTCAAGACCAACACTGCGGCCCCGCTACCTCCGGAGTGTTTGCCTCCGACTTGTTCGCTGCCTGACGCGTCTTCCAACAGCTACGCGTTCAGCGAGCTACCCTTCACTGCCGCGCGACCGGACACCGCCGACACCAACTCCTTTCTGGCCATGATGCTCACCGCCAGCAACCTGGCCGGGGCCGAACTCGTGCTTTCTCAGGGTGTAACCAGTGACGGCACCTCCCCCACCCAGATGGTGTACCTGGAAAAGACTAGCGATGCGGCCCGCAGTGTCCGGTTTCTCGAGTTCGATAATGCCATCTTTGCGAGCCGGGTCCGGGGCGACTATTCCCTCGTGTGGACCAACACCGATTCCACCTATTTCACCAACCTCCGCGGCTTCCTGACTGGCCACGTGGGTCTCGTCCTGCCCGCCAACGCCTTTGTCCCGGGTGCCATGGGGGACAGCTTGACCTCGTTTGCAGGCGTGATCTTTGGCGATAGCGCCGGCCAAACCACCTTGCTGGTTTTTCTGGACGCCGGTGCTACCGGTAGCTACGGGACCATAACGGAACCTTGCAACTACTTGCAGAAGTTCCCCAACCCGCTCGATTATTTCTACCAAAGCCGCGGTTTCTGCCTCGCCGAGGCCTATTATCAGAGCCTCCAAAACCCCTACCAGGGCCTCCTGGTCGGCGAACCGCTTTCGGCCCCGTTTGCTCGCCCGGGGACCGCCGATTGGAGCTCGTTGACTAACGGTACTGTGCTCCGCGGTAAGGCCGGTCTAAACCTGACTTTCTCCGCTGCTGCAGCCAACAAGCCTCTGTCCAAAGTAGACCTCTACCTCGACGGCAGTTACGTCCAGACCGTGACCAACCTTGTGCCGTCCACCGGGAACATTCTCTCGGTCACGCTAAATGGGACTAGGATTAGCTACGTTGTGCCCACAAACGCCACGGTCGCATCCGTTGCAACTGGCCTCGCCGCCGCGCTGAACACGAAGACCAATTCCACCCGAGTGCAGACCCTCGCGGTGGGCGACCGCCTGGAACTGCAGTCGCTTGAGGTCACTGTTCCCGGTAGCAACGTCGCCCTGAGTGCCGGCACCACCCTAGGCTCCGCAGCGCGACTGACGACCCTATTGACCACGGCTCGAGCAACGTCCCTCGACACCCCGGCCACGGGTTATCTCGGCGTACTCGCCAGCAACACGCCGGTCGTGGGCGACTGGCTCCAGCTCAACTTCACCAAGACCAATGGCACACAGGTGACTGTCGGCGTCACCAACAGCGCCCCGGGCACCAATATTGCCACGCTCGTCCAAATTCTCCTGAACCTGGTCAACGCAAACCCGGCGTTGCAGTCCGCTGACGGCGTCCTGGCGGCGGACTTCGGTGACGACACCTACTGCGGCATCGTTGCCGCACAATTGACCCTCTACGCGCGCACGCCGGGTTGGCCGGCGTCCCAAGTCCAGGTCAAGTTCACCGCCTCCACGAACCTACTGGCCCTGCCGTCTGGCACAAATCGGCTCCAGGATAACCTCACCGACCTGCGGCCACGCAATCATCTGTACGTCAGCTCGGGCGTCTCCTCGCTGACGGCAGCCTGGGTTCTGGACACGACCCGATTCGCAGATGGATTTCATCAGTTGACGGCGGTCGCCTCAGAGGGCACCAGCGTCCGCACCCAAACCCGTATCTCACGGAATATGCGGATTCAAAACACAGCCCTCACGGCCACGCTCATGCCGCTGCTGGCCGGCACGAACGCCATGCTCGATACGCCGCTCCAATTCACCGTGACCGCCAGCGCCACTAACATCGCGCGCATCGAGTTGTTCAGCACCGGTGGTTCAGTGGGGGTGAGTTCCAACCGGGCGTCGGTCATATTCACAGCGCCTTCAGCCGTTTTAAGTCTAGGATTGCATCCCTTCTACGCCCTGGTGACGGACACCGCCGGCCACCAATTCCAAACACAGACATATTGGATTCGCCTCATCCCGTCTTTGCTGCTCAACATCTCCAGTCCGCCGCTCACCCTTTCCTGGCCCGCCATCCCGGGTCAGGGATATGACGTCCTGGCCACGACGAATCTCGCCAGTCCTTTGCATACCGTCACGTCCCTCTTAGCCTCAAGCAACGTCGTTCACTGGCCAATTCCCATGCCAGCCTCGACCGCCAGCTTCTACCGCGTGCGTCTGCGTCCTTGACGCCAAGTGGCCTGGCAATGGGCCGTTCTTTCGTCCGAATAGGGCAAGTCAAACAACTGAGAATGTTGTACGTGGGGACCTTCATCCAGGTGACCCTGCCCTGCTCAGACGGTCAAGGGTGTCCGAGTAGAGAATTGCCAGGGGCGAGTTTGAAGGGACGGCACTCGAAGCCCAGCGACTTAGGGGAGGCGAAGGCCGGGCGCGGGTTTTGATACACCATGCTGATTAGGCTGTCGCTACGGAAGTTGGTCTGCACACCGGCCAGTTCGAGGGATTTGAGGACCAGCCAAACGCACTGCCACGGCACGGGCACAAACGACACGCGCCTGCCGAGCTCCTGGGCGATCTGGCTTAGAATCTCCTTCAGTTCCCACCCTTGCTCGTGGGCGATGGTAATGGGTTCAGCCGGTTTAGGGAGCCGGCCACTCAACAAGGCTTTGACCAGGCGGCCGAGGTCCTCGTCGTGGAGGAGATACTGCACCTGCTTTCCGCCCCACAAGATCGGGATGAAGCGTGAACCCTGCACTTGGCGCGCCAACCGGCCGAACATGCCACCCGGATTGTCGCTATACACCAAGCCGGGCCTGATGACATACGCCCCCCGTGATTGGGCGAAGCTCTCGATCTCCAGCTTGGCTTTCCCATAGAGCGAACGACAGCCGGCAAACGCGCTCAGGGTGGAAATAAAGACGACGGATTCTACACCGGCCTTGCGGGCGGCTTCCAAGAGCTTCTGCGAACCGCTCACGTTGGTCGCGGCAATGTCCTCCCAGCGCCGTGGCCCGAAATCATATGCGCAATGCACCAGCGCGCGCACGCCTTTGAGGAGATTGGGATCGACCTCCTGGCCCAGACGGAACGCAACCGCACCGCTTCCCGGCGCAGGCTGACGCGTCCAGGGAATGACCCGCCAGCCATCTTGTTCCAAGTGGCGCGTCAACCGGCTACCCACAAAACCGTTAGCGCCCGTCAGGACGCAGATCTTGGTCTCTAAGGCCATGGAATCTCACCCCAAAAGGGGCAGTTCAAACCACGGTCCAGATTCCTTCAGGCCTTGAGGCATGCCCCGGCTACCTGTTCGATCTGGCTGTCCGTAAGCTCGGGGAACATCGGCAACGAGATAATCTTCGGCACCAGCGCTTCGGTAACCGGGAAGCTGCCGGACTTGTAGCCCAGATCGGCAAACGCCGGCTGCAGGTGCACGGGGATCGGATAATGGATGCCGTGCGAGACGTTGGCCGCATCGAAGGCGGCCTGCTGCTTCTTGCGATCCGGCACTTGCACCACGTAAAGGTGGTAGATGTGTTTGGCATATGGTGCCACCTTGGGCGCCACCAGTCCTTTCCCGGCCAGCAGCTTGTCATACTTGGCGGCCGCCTTGCGGCGCGCTTCGTTCCACCGTTCGAGCTCGTGCAGCTTTACCCGCAATACCACCGCCTGCAGCGTGTCGAGCCGGCTGTTGAATCCTTTGAGAAGGTGTTCGTACTTCACCTTCTGCCCGTAATTGCGCAGCAGCCACACCTGCTCCGCCAGGTCCGCCCGCATTGTCGTGACTGCCCCGCCGTCACCATAAGCTCCTAGGTTTTTGCCCGGGTAAAAGCTGAAGGCCGCGATGTCCCCCATCGTGCCACAGCGCCGCCCTTTGTATTCGGCCCCATGCGCCTGGCAGGCATCTTCGATAACGTAAAGCTTGTGCTTGCGCGCTACCTCCAGGATGGGATCCATGTCGGCTGGTTGGCCGTACAAGTGCACCGGCATGATCGCCTTGGTGCGCGGGGTGATGGCGCGCTCTACCTGCGCCGTGTCAATCGTGTAATAGTTTGGATCACAGTCCACCAACACGGGCTTGGCGCCCGCCTGATGAATCGCCAGCACCGAGGCGATGAAAGTGTGAGTGCAGGTTATGACCTCGTCTCCTGGCCCCATGCCGCAGGCCAGCAGCGCGATTTGCAGCGCCTCAGTCCCGTTGGCTACCGAGATGCAGTGCGGCGCTTTGCAGAATGCCGCGAACTCCTGCTCGAACAGCTTTACGTCTTCGCCTAGAATGAAATCACCACGCGCGCACACCTTCGCCATCGCCGCGTCAATCTCTGGCTTGATCTGCTGATACTGCGCGGCCAGGTCCACGAATTGAATCTTCCCGTTGTTCATATATGCCTTAATCCTCTTAAACTGGTTAATCCTGTCAACCCCGCGTCAGCCAGGTTCATCCCTGGCAGCGGACTATTTCGCCTGCCTCACCACCCGTGCGCGTTTTAAGGCTTCCTCCGCCTTCGTGAAGTACTCCGCCGGGCGTTTCATGGAGAGAATCCACTCCGCGTAGCGCCGGACGCCCTGTTCGACACTCACCGTCGGCTCCCACCCAATGGCCTGCAGCGGGCGGATGTCAGCGGTCAGGTGCCGAAAGTCCATCGGCCGATACTGCCCAGGCACTGATGGCACTGCTTTGGCGCCGTAGGCGGCGCGGAGCAGTTCAGCAAACTGCAAGATCGTTGTCGGACGCCCGGTCCCGACGTTGAATACGCGTCCATTCGCCGCGTCGCTCTCCATCACTGCCACATTCGCCCGCGCCACGTCCTCTACAAACACAAAATCCCGCGTCTGGTGCCCGTCCTCGTAGATGACCGGTGGCAACCCATTCAGCAGGCGCGTTGAGAAGATGGAGCATATCCCCGTGTAAGGATTAAAAACCGACTGACGCGGGCCGTAAGTCAGCATGTAGCGCAAGGCAACCGCCGGGATGCCCCACTCCCGTCCCAGCGCCAGTGTCAGCCGCTCCTCGAAATACTTGGTCAGGTGATAAGTTCCGATCAGTTTAACCGGAGCGGCTTCGTCAATCGGAATCGGCTTCAACTCAGCCAGGCAGCGCGGGCAATGCTGCTCCCAATCTCGCCGTTCCATCTGTTCCAGCGGCCGCGGCTCCGGGTAGCACGGACCACACTGGGCACATTCATATTTGCCCTCCCCAAACACGGCTTGGGACGAGGCCACCACGACCTTCTTGATATCCAGCCCGTCCGTGCGAATCACCTCGAACAGCCGCGCCGTGCCCGCCGCGTTGACTTCAGTCATCTTGGTGAGCTCCAGCGCGAAACCTCCATAAGCCGCCTGGTGGAAGACAATGTCCACCCCGCGCAACGCGCGGCGGACATCATCGGTGTTTCGCATATCGCCCTGGACAAACTCCGCCTCTGCCGGAATCCAGTTCGGCCGGCCTTCGAAGTGCGTCGCAGGTTCCAGGTTGTCCAAAATCCTCACGCCGTAGCCGCGCCGCAACAACAAGTCCACTATATGCGAGCCGATCAGACCCGCGCCGCCAGTTACAAGTGCCTTTAACATAGCTGGAAAACCCGAACCCCGTTGTTCACCGCGCCGAATACCCCCCGTCCACGGTCAGAACAGTCCCAGTAATCCACCGCGCTTCGGAGGAGGCGAGAAAAGTCGCAGCCGCAGCAACATCCTCTGGCTGCCCTAAACCCAGCGGATAGGCTTCCTTGATGTGGGCCAATTGGTCCGCGGAGAGCCGCCTGGTGACGCGGCTAAAGAGCGGCGTCTCCACTACACCTGGAGCGAGGGCATTTACCCGGATCTCAGCTTTGGCCCACTCGATCGCAAGACAGCGCGTCCAACCAATGATAGCAGCCTTGGCCGCCCCGTAAACCGAACTGCCTGCCACACCGACCTGCCCAATCACTGAGGCCAGGTTCACGACCGCCCCTCCCTGTTTGGCATCGAGCAGCACGCGCCCAAATTCGCGGGTGAGCTCAAAAGTGCCCCGCAGATTGGCGTTCAATACCCGGCCGATATCCTCGTCGCTGGTGCGGACGAATGGGCTGAGTTGCTCTGAGCCTACGCAGTTGATGAGGATTTGGGAGATGCCCAGCCGGCGCTGCAGGCCAGCCACTATTTCGCGCAGGGTGGCAGTTTGGCTTAGATCGCACGACAGCGCCACCACCCGATGCTTCCCTTCTGTCAAAGACTGAGCCAGGGCGTCGAGTCGCTCCTGATTGCGTGCAAGCAGCGCCACCGAAGCGCCTTCGTGGGCCAGGCGGCGAGCGATGGCCTCACCGAGCCCTCCAGTGGCCCCGGCCACGATGGCCACTTTGCTCTCAAATCGTTGCGGCACGGGCGGTGACATCTCAGTTTCCCGGTTCAGGCCAACGCAGCAGCGCTGCTCCCCACGAATAGCCGACGCCGAAGCCGGCCAGGAATAGTCGCTGGCCGGGAAGGAATCGTCCTTCCGCAGCGCCATGCTCCAACGCCAACGGTATAGTGGACGACACCGTATTCCCCGTCTTTTCCAGGAACCAAACCAGCCGCTCGGGTGGGATACGGAGTTTCTGCCGAAGGTGCTCCAGCATGTAGCGATTGGCTTGGTGCAGGACGAACCAGTCTATGTCACCGGCCTGAAGACCACTCTGGGTCAGTACGCCGGACAACAATTCCGGCACCCGCTTCAGCGTAAAGGTGAATATCTGCGGTCCGTCCATGAACAGATCATTCTGACAGCGCATGTTCCCTGAACCGTCAGTGACCAGTTGCGCAGTCTGTTCCCCACGCGGCAGGCGCGTGCCCCCGGCAGGAATGATGAGGTTCTTCGCCCCGGTTCCATCCGTGCCAAGCACAAAATGGTCGAGTCCAGGGGTCGCGGTTGCCCGTACTAGCGTGGCGGTAGCCGCATCCCCGAACAATGTCCGCACGGACCGATCCTTGGGGTTAATGAACTTGGTATAATTGTCGCCCGTGATCACCAGGCCGCATTCGGCCATGCAGCTGCGGATCAGCGCGCTGGCGAGCCCCAGAGAATAGACGTATCCCGAGCAGCCCTGGTTGATGTCAAACGCCGCGCATTGATTCTTCAGCCCCAGCCGCTGATGAACCAGGCAGGCCGTAGCAGGCAGCAGATGATCCGGCGTTTGGGTGCACAGGATGAGGAACTGCACCTCCGCGCGATCCACTCCGCAATCCCGGAAAAGCTTCTCTGCCGCCAGCACCGCCATGTCCGAGACGCATTCGTTCGGTCCGGCCACATGCCGCTCGGCGATGCCTGTCTTGGCAAAGATCTCGTCGGCAGTCCAGCCCACTTCTGAGGCCAAGTCGGTATTAGTCACTACCTTTGTGGGAAGATAGCTCCGGACGGCCTTAATCGTCGCCCAACGTGTGGTATTCATCCTGGCTGGGAGCTCAGAATTTCCCTCGGCGAACCACTAAGCCGGCTTCTGGACCAGCGTGTGCAGGTCCGCAATCGTCCGGCAGCGTTCCAGCCCATCGGCATCCAGCAGCACGCCTAGTTTAATGTCCGCCATCGCGATGACCGACAGCCGGCCCATCGAGTCATACCGGGCTATGTCCGAGAGCAATGTGTCCGGCTTGGTCTCTCCGGCCGGCAATTCCAAGGCCTCCTCGAACGCCTGGATGAATTCCTGAATGGTCATAATCGATTAGTGAGCCTGCCGCTCCTCCACTGGAATCCACTCGGCGGGCACATCCTTCACAATCCGAGCCGGGTTGCCAACCACCAGTTTACGCGCCGGAACATCATAACTCACGACTGCGCCGGCACCTACAACTGCGTATTCGCCTATGGTGATGCCGGGCAAGAGAACGGCCGAGGCCCCGACGCTTGCCCCTTTCCTAATGACCGGCCCGCCGAACTTGGAGGGATCGTGCGGGCCGCGGTCCATCGCATTGTCATTGGTCGTAGCCACGTTGACGCTGATGAACACGCCGTCCTCGATGACCATGTTGCCGGTGATATGCGTGTTGTCCATGATCTTGACGCGGTTCAAGATGCGTGTTTGGTAGTTAATAGTTACGCCCCGCGCGATCACACAGCCACTCCCCACCTCACATTCTTCTCGAATCGAGGCCTGGTCTCCCAGGAGCGTTTCATTGCCGATGATCGTCCCCCGGTAAAGAACCACACAAGCCCCGACGACACAACCATCACCAATTTGGAGTGGAGGCAAATCGGTGCGCGGGGGACGTGTCATGCTCCCCACTCGCTGCGGCTTCCGGCCAAGGACCGTGTTGTCGAATACGGTAACATGCGCGCCAAGCACGGTGTCGTCATACAGAACGCACCCATTGCTGATGACGGAGCCGGCGCCAATCCTAACGCCGGGGCCGATCACAACGTTTTCGCGCAGCGTGACGCCGTGCTCGAGTTGAGCCGTGGGATGGATAATGGCTTGAGCCATAGCGCGGGTTGGATTCGAGTGGACGCCGGCTAGACGCGCCTGAGGTCCGGACTATCGGAAAGTCCCGCCCGCTCTGGCGCTGCGGTTAGAACCCAAGCGCGATACGAAAGAATCATGGTGGCATTCAAGCTAACGGAGGAAGTTTGTCCGTCAAGCTTTTCCTGCCCGCCGCACGTTGCACCGGCGCATCCCAGACCTTGCCGCCGCCAAGGATAAGGCGAACCGCGCGCACACCTTTCACCTGCCCTGCAATCTCGCGCAATTTCTCCACCATCCTCAAAGCCAGCATCTGGCGGCCGAATTGGCCGCCGGAGGCATAGTCCGCCGCCACAGCCATGTGCATTAGGAGGATGATCTCCACATCCAACCGCGTATAGACCATCACTCCTGCCAGTCTTGATCTCAGTCCGCTATGACCTATTGCGAAGAGCGTTTGCACTTCGCGCCCGCTGTCGAGATTAACCCGCAGTCGCCCTTGCTCCTCGATTACTCTGGGAATCCCGTACTTCTCGACCGCCTCGATAATCGCCGACCTCACGAGGTGCTGGCCCGGATTGAGGAATAGCAGTCTCTCCAGCTCCCCCTTGTGCTTCCGCTCTAAAACCGACGTGAATGTGACCGGGTTCATCCTAGAGCCCTGTTGAAAACTCGGTTTGGAGTTCCGCCTTTAGGCGGCGCGGCGCAAGAACCGCCCAAAGGCGGGACTCCAAACCTGCTGCAACGGATCTCAATGGTCTTTTTCAAACAGGCTTTTGGATGCGGGGCAAGCGGCCTCACCGGAAGATCGGGTCACCAAGCTGCGCCAGGCCGGACACCCTAAAGCTCTGCCGTTTCATGGCGCGCCCGTGCATCAAGTCCGCTGCGACAACGCCCAACGAATGCTTGGCCAATTCTAGCCAGAGGGAGGCCCTTTTCCCTCGAGCTCCGTAATAAGCGTGTGCGGCCAATTGTATCCACTCGTCCCTCAGCCCCCCCCTGGCTTTGAGCGCCACCGCCTGCCGCAGCCATCTCCAGTAGAGCGTCCGGCCCCACCGGCTCCAAGCCAGCGCTGCCCAGTGCGAGAATTGCGCCGCCGTTCGCAGCCCGATCAGGGGCATAAGACGCACTTCCGCGCGGCGCAGATGGTTTTTCTTGGGGGTCAGACTCAAAGAACCCGAGTGGACGCGGTACTTGCTCAGCACCCTCGGGTCCCAAAGCAGATCAAACCCGGTCGCCGCGTGCAGGATCCAAAGGAACCAGTCGGGCGAATACTCCCATTCCCAATGAAAAAAAGGCAGTACCTGACGCGTTACGCTGCTTCTTCCCATCACCGAAGGCGCGTTGATGATGTCATGCTGCAATAGCACCTCCAGGCTCCGTGGTGCGCTAAGCTGTGGCGGTAGATCTAAAAGGGGATGGGAACTCTGCACCGGTTTACCCGACTCATCAATTAGCTCGGGCGGTCCGTGGACAAGGAACGCCCGCGGATTTGCTTCCAGCTTCCCCAACCGCTTCTCCAAAAAGCTGGGGCAGAACAAGTCATCCGCCCCAGTCGCACACCAGTATTCTCCTCTTACCGAGGCGTACAGGACCGCCATGCCCGCAGCCAAACCCCTGTTCGGCTGCCACGCTACGAGTTGGAATCGGTTGTCCTTCAGGAACGGAGCCAAGACGGACGATGTGTCGTCGCTCGACCCGTCATCACCAATGAGCACCTCGTAGTGCGGGTAAGTCTGAGCCTGAACCGATTGGCAAAACCCGGGCAGAAAGCGGGCGGCATTGTAAGCCGGCACGAGGATGCTAACCAGCGGCGTGCGTGCGCTCATGCTCATTGCGGGACCGACGCCGGGGCACCGCCGCTCTTCAGCGACTTCTCGATGGCCTCCAGCACCTTCACCACATCAACGGCGAACGGACCGTCGTTCATTGGCAGGCGGCCTTCGCCCACGCACTTGAGGAAAAACCGGTTCTGCACCTTCAGCGGTTCGTCCAGCCGGACCTTGGGAATCGTTATATCCCCCTCCCGCGCGAGGAGTTGGAACTGCCCAAAATCCTCATAATTTTCATGCCGGACCACTGTCTTGTCGTATATGGTAATTGGCCCTGCAGGCGCGAGTTCGTCCCAGATCACCATCTTCTTGTCTCCGACCACTACGATCTCGCGCAGCTTCTTCGGGTCGAGCCAGCTTACCTGGATGTGCCCCAGGACGTTGTTTGGGTAACGCAGCGAGATGAACGCCACATCTTCAATGCCTGGTTGCAGAAAATATCCCCCCACCGCTGAAACTGATTCAGGCCGGGAATTCAGCACCCAGTTGAAGATTGCTATATCATGCGTAGCCAGGTCGAACACACTGTTTACGTCGCGTCGTACGGGGCCGAGGTTTGTTCGCAACGCGCGCAGATAATAGATTCGTCCGGGATCGCCGCCGCTGACAAGTTCCTTGAGTTTGACAATGCCCGAGTTGAACAGGAACACGTGCCCGGTCATCAGCACGAGCTGCCGGGCTTTAGCCAGCGCCACCAACTCCGCCGCTTCCTGCGATATCGTGCACAGGGGCTTTTCGCACAGCACATGCTTATTCGCTTCCAGCGCCGCCTTGACCACAGGGTAATGGACCCGCGTCGGCGCGGCCACCACCACCGCATTTATGTCCGCCAACTGCAACATCTCGCGGTAATCCTGGAACACCCTCATTTGCGGATACTGGTCGCGGATCGCTTCCAACCGCTTGGAGTCCAGATCAGCGCAGGCCACTACCCGCGACTCCCGAATCTGCGAGAAGACCCGCACATGATTCGGACCCCAATGACCACAGCCAATCACACCGATATTGATGACGCTCATAGGTCCAACGGCCTCACATCTTGTTAGTTGTTCTGCGTGCTTGGAAATTGTGTTTTCACTCTCGCCAGCTAGAAGAGCATTGGAAGCGGCACAATTTCGTGGCCGCCACACTAAGTGGCCGGCCCTTGCCAAATCAAGGCCATTCTGGCCGGAGAGAGAAGCACGTGCGCATCTTGGATTTTTCAGTGGCTATAGCGTTGGATGATGCTGACGCAGGAGATGGGTGAGAGGAGAGCGGGTTAGGAGATCATCAATTGAGGGCGACTGAAGATCTTGCGTGGGGG
>Ga0073936_10007034_pt1 | contig 14635 bp, 10 predicted proteins | sample AliMusrvi5mmetaG_FD_87041 | JGI IMG/M metagenome (GOLD analysis project Ga0073936, IMG submission 87041) | Freshwater lake bacterial and archeal communities from Alinen Mustajarvi, Finland, to study Microbial Dark Matter (Phase II) - Alinen... | ecosystem: Environmental > Aquatic > Freshwater >... | reverse complement strand
GATAGACATAGGCGATGTGCGGCGGACCATCCACCTGACGCTGCCCCTGACCATGGGCCGGCAACGCGATGACCGACAGGGCCACCAATCCTGTAATGGCCGCGTATAAGTCCGGCCTGTTTTTCATCGGGTAGAAACCAGGATCGGATGGGAGTAAGTCGCGTTTTCCTCCAATGGAGGCGGCATCGTCAATGGCAGATTCATGGCGGAACACTGGCATTTCAAGAGAGATGAGGCAAGCGCTTGGTGCACCCGTAATCCATTGCCAGGAATTCGCTTACGGGTGAAAGCGGTTTGAAAAACGCCGGTCGCCGGCCCGCAAGGCGCAAGGCGGCAAAGGAAAGTGGCGGATCGGAAGAGATGTGTCCCAGAGTACCTCCCCGCCGCCGCGCAAGCGCTTTCTTCACTATTCCTCTGTGGCATTATCAAAGTATGGCATTATCAAAGTATCTGGCGCGTCTCGCGCCAGACCGTCAGCGGAGGAGCATCTTGCTCCGCCGAATCGTCGAGCCCCGCCCCGTCACCATGCACGCGGTATGTGACCCACCCACCCATTTTCACAACCACTGGCCCTTTGCGTGGTTAATCTCCTGTTGCGAGGCGTCTTTCCGAGGCGCACAATCGACCCGTAACCGCCCACATGCCAGCTAACCAGCCTCCAACCGCCGCAAGCACCCGCCGCCAGCCGCGCCGCATCGCTTGGGCGGTGGCGATCGCGCTGCTCGGCGTCGCCACCGGCGCGGGTCTAACAGATTCGCCCGATCCCTACGCGGGGACCCTTGCGCCCGTGCCACGTTCCAAGATCGACCACGCGGTTTTCAGCCGCCTGCAATCCCTCGGCATCCAACCGGCCCGGCTGTGCCCCGACGCCGTGTTCGTGCGGCGCGCGTTCCTCGATACCATCGGCACCCTGCCCACCGCCGCCGAAGTCTCCGCCTTCATCGAGGACAGCAAACCCGACAAACGCGACGCGCTGGTCGACCGGCTGTTAGAGCGCCCCGAATTCGCCGATTTCTGGGCGATGAAGTGGTGCGACCTGTTGCGGGTGAAGTCCGAGTTTCCCATCAACCTGTGGCCCAACGCCGTGCAGGCATATCATCACTGGATCCGTACCGCGATCCGCGACAACCTGCCTTATGACCGGTTCGTGCGCGAAATGCTCACCGCCTCCGGCAGCAACTTCCGCGTGCCCCAGGTGAATTTCTACCGCGCCGTGCAAAACCGCAACCCCCGCAGCGTGGCCCAGGCCGTCGCCCTGTCATTCATGGGTGCCCGCACCGACAAGTGGACCGACGAGCGCGTCAACGGCATGGCGGCGTTCTTTTCGCGCGTCAGTTACAAATCCACCTCCGAATGGAAAGAGGAAATCATCTATTTCGATCTGGCCAAAGCCATCAACACCACCACCGACGCCATCTTTCCGGATGGCACCCGGATTCACATCCCGCAAGGACAGGATCCCCGCGAAGTCTTCGCCAACTGGCTGATCACCCCGGCCAACCCGTGGTTCGCACGCAGTGTCACCAACCGCGTCTGGTCGTGGCTCATGGGTCGTGGCATCACCGAGGAAACCGATGATATCAGAAGCGACAACCCGCCCATCAATCCCGAACTCGCAGCGTTGCTGGAAAGCGCTTTCGTCGCGGGCAAATATGACTTGAAACAGTTATACCGAATGATCCTGAAATCCCAGGTCTATCAATTGTCGTGCGTTCCCGCATCCGACACCGCGGTGGCGGCGCGCAACTTCGCCAGTTACCCGCTGCGCCGTCTGGATGCCGAGGTGTTCATCGACGCGATCAACCAGATCACCGGCCAAACCGAAAAATACACCAGCCCGATCCCCGAACCGTTTTCCTTCATTCCGGAAAGCCAGCGCAGCATTGCCTTGGCGGATGCCAGCATCGACAGCCCGTTCCTCAGTTTGTTCGGCCGCTCGCCCCGCGATACCGGCCTGGAAGCGGAACGCGACAATTCATCTAACAGCGCGCAAAGCCTCCATTTGCTCAACTCCAGCCATATCCGCAAAAAAATCGAGGACAGCTCCCGCATCCGAACCCTGCTGCAAGTCAAATCCTCCCCGCGCGAAATGGTGGACAAGATCTATCTAACAGTTATGTCGCGCCATCCCACCGGGCGGGAAACCGCCATCGCCGCCAATTACAAAGCGTCCGGCGCGTCATCCTACCGCGCCGGCCTCGACCTCGTCTGGGCTTTGATCAACACCTCCGAGTTCCAATTCCGCCACTAGAGCCCGTCCCGCAATGATGGCGGTTGAAAAGACCGAATATCCAATAGCCAACACTCAATCCCCATTGATCCATGAACCATCCCATTTCCCGACGCACAATGATCCGCCAGTCCGTGACGAACGTGGCAGGCCTGTGGCTTGCCGGCAACCTGCCATTCCGGGCCTGGGCCGCGGCACCCGCTGCCCGCCCCGCCGGCAAGGCCCGCGCGGTGATCCAAATCTGGATGTGGGGCGGCCCGTCGCACATCGACACCTTCGATCCGAAACCGGAAGCCGGCAATGACATCGCCGGCCCGCTCAAGGCGATCGAAACCAATGTTTCCGGCATCCGCATCTGCGAATTGTTACCCAATCTGGCCAAGATCGCTAACAAATACTCGCTGATCCGCGGCATGACCCATGGCAGCAATGCCCATGAAACGGCGACCTATATGGTGCAAACCGGCCGCAATGCCGGCGGCCGCCTGGTCTATCCCGGCGTGGGTGCCGTCGTGTCGCATTTCAAGGGAATCAACGCCGGTTACAAGGGGCAAATTCCACCTTACGTCGTGCTCACCGAACCCCAGGGCCGCTTCGACGAAGCGGGTTTCCTCGGCGCGAAATACAAACCGTTCGCCACCGGCGGCGATCCGGCGCAAACACGGTTCATGGTCGAAGGCATCGTCGCCGAAGGCGTCAGCGAACAACAACAGCGCGACCGCCGAGGTTTGTTAGACCAGCTCGACACTCTGCAACATGAGATGCCGCGCCAACCGGCGCTGCAGGCGCTTGCCCGTTCGCAAGGGCAGGCCTACGAGATGATCCTCGGCGACGGCTCGAAGACATTCGATCTATCCACCGAGAAAAACGAGGCGCGGGACCGCTACGGGCGCACCACGTTCGGCCAGTCGTGTTTGATGGCGCGGCGATTGGTTGAGCGGGGCGTTCCTTACATTACGATCAACTACAAAGGCTGGGACACCCATAAGAGCCACTTCGTCACGATGCGCCGCAAACTGCCGGAATTCGACAACGCCCTGTCCGCGCTGCTGGAAGATCTTTCGGCGCGCGGGTTGTTGGACAGCACGATCGTCTGGTGCGGCGGCGAGTTCGGCCGCACGCCGAAAATCGATTGGGGTGCCCCGTTCAACGGCGGCCGCAGCCACTGGGGCAAAGCGTTCACCACGCTGGTGGCGGGCGGCGGATTCAAGGGCGGACAAGTGGTTGGTTCCACCGACGCCCGTGGCGAGGAAGTCAAAACCCGGCCGGTTGCGCCGGTGGATGTCATCGGTTCCATGGTTGGGTTGTTAGGAATTGATGCGAATGCCAAGCTGCCGCACCCGCAGGGACTCGACGTGCGGGTGATGCCGGTCGCGGCCGAGAATGTGACCAGCTACGGACCGCTCAAGGAAATCACCTGAACATGAAACCTATCTATCTGATTGTTGGAATTTCGGCCATGGTGTCGTCCGCATTCGCGGTGGAGCGCGAGCCGCATATCGGATATATCTATCCGGCGGGCGGCCGCAAGGGCACGACTTTTGAGGCGGTGATCGGCGGGTTCAACCTGAACGATGCCACGGTGGTCCGATTTTCCGGCACTGGCGTCACGGCCGAGATCATCAAACAGGAACGGCAGGTCTCTCCGGCCGAACAACAACAACTCAAGGAACGGTTGGCGAAACTCCAGGAGAAACGCCGCGAAGGCACGCCCCTCACGGCTGAGGAACAAAAGAACGCTGCCGAGATGATGGACACCTTGACCCACTTCGGCCGCCGCTTGGCCAATCCGTCGCTCAGCGAATTCGTAACCCTGCGGGTCACCATCGCCCCGGACGCCGCGCCCGGCGAACGCGAAATGCGCCTCGGCGTGCGCACCGGGCTCTCCAACCCGCAATTGTTCTGTATCGGCGACGCGCCGGAATTCAGTAAACACGATTGGAAAAACGTCCCCAAATCCCGGAAAAACCGCGAGGCCGAAAACAATGCCGAACCACCCCCGGTCGATATCACCCTGCCCGCCACCCTGAACGGACAAATCTCGCCCGGCTGCCTCGACAAATACCGTTTCACCGCGAAAGCCGGCTTGCATCTGGTGGTGGACGTCCGGGCCCGCGCGTTGATTCCCTATCTGGCGGATGCGGTGCCCGGTTGGTTGCAGGCCACCGCCACGCTTCGCGACGCGCAGGGCAAGGAGGTCGCTTATGCGGATGACTACTGGTTTCGTCCCGATCCGGTGATTTTCTATAAGATTCCGAATGACGGCCAATACACGCTTGAAATCCATGACGCGCTCTATCGGGGGCGCGAGGATTTTGTGTATCGTATTCTGATAGGTGAACTCCCGTTTGTCACCGGCGTGTTTCCCATGGGCGGACGGATCGGATCCAAAACCAATGTCACCCTGACCGGGTGGAACCTGCCAACCAAGCAACTCGTTGTGGATCTAACAAACAAGCAGCCGGGGATCCTGATGATCCAGCCAGCGCCGTTGTCGAACCGGGTGCCGTTCGCGATGGACCCATTGCCGGAGGATTCCGAATGCGAACCGAACGATGCGAGGACCAACGCCCATGCCGTGACCTTACCGGTTGTCATCAATGGTCACATCGACGATCCGGGCGATGTGGATGTCTTCCGCTTTGCCGGACATGCGGGACAGAAGATCGTGGCCGAAGTCATGGCGCGGCGGCTCGATTCGCCGCTGGATTCGGTGCTCATGTTGCTCAATCAGGCGGGCGATCAACTGGCGACCAATGATGACCAGGAAGACAAGGCCTCCGGTTTGAACACCCATCACGCGGATTCCTATCTCGCGGCCACCCTGCCAACCGACGGTGATTATTATATCTGCATCGGTGATACCCAGCATGGTGGCGGCGCCGCCTTCGGCTACCGCCTGCGCCTCAGCGTGCCCCGGCCCGACTTTGAATTGAGGTTCACGCCTTCCTCGCTCAACGTGCGCGCCAGTTCGAGTGTTCCCTTCACCGTCTATGCCCTGCGCAAGGATGGCTTCGACGGTGAGATCACCCTGTCGCTGACGGACGCCCCATCCGGTTTTAAACTCGACTCCGCCGTCATCCCCGCCCATCAGAACCAGATGACCTGCACCCTGAGCGCGCCCGCCACCCGCCCGCCCAAGCCGGGCTCCCTCCATGTCGATGGCAAAGCCACCATCTTCGGGCATGAGGTCGTGCGGGCCGCCGTGCCCGCCGATGATGCCACCCAGGCATTCGCCTATCATCACCTCGTCCCCGCCCGGGAACTCACGCTTAGCGTAGGCGGTCTCTTCCGCCCCGGTGATGCCAACACGGTCATCTCATCCACCCCGCTCCGCATCCCCGCCGGAGGATCCCAGTCCGTCAAAGTCCATGTGCCGCTCGGCCCGAAAATCCACAATCTGCAATTCGAGTTGCTCGATCCGCCGCCCGGCTTCCGCCTCGGCGAAACATCCGCGTCCTCATTGGTCGTTCTAACAGACAAGACCGTGGTCAAGCCGGGTCAATCCGGCAACCTGATCGTGACAGCCTCCGCCGAGCGCAAATTGGCGGATGACACCCCGGTCAAACCCGCTACGCCAGCAACATCCGCCACAGCCACAACTCCCGCGCCGCCGGCCAAGACCATCCCCAAACGGCGTGTTCCGCTGGGCGCACTGCCGGCGATTCCCTATCAGATTCTCGCGCCGTGACCCATGGCGTTGCCATGGATTGGGATGACGCCGGAAACGACGGATCCAATTTTTTCTTCACTCGCCGCTCGTCGCTCCGCCTGGGCGGAAAAGCACGGCAGAACACTAGGGTTTGGGTTTCGGGATATCCCAGGCGGTGAACCATTCTTTGTTCACCTGTTTGAACCCTTGTTCCAGCAGGCGTTTTTCCATGTCGGGGAAATGGGCGGCACCATAGAAGATGCCGAGATTTTTGTGGCCGGCGGCGAGTTCGCGGTTCATCACCTCAAGGCACCGCCGGTTGCGGTCGTCGATGATCACGCTTTGGCCGACGAGGGCGGCGATTTGGTCTTCGCTTTGGCCGAGGGTGCGGACGATTTCGAGTTTCAGGAGGTTCGGGTTGTGGGAAAACATCGCCTGCAAGAGCTTCAGCGAGCTGGGTTGTTTGGTGGTTTTGGGCGATTGCACGGCGGCCTTGAGGGCGAAGCCGAGCAATGATTCGCCGCGCTCGTGCTGCAGGCGGCTGAACTCCTTGTTGGTGAGATCCGCATGGATGAAATTCCTGGCATGATAATCGATGACATTGACCTGTCCGGTCAGGTCGAGCGCATTCGCAACCGTGTCATACACCTTGTGCAACCAGGAAAGGTCCCGTTCCTTCTTTCCCGGTGCGGGTTGGTCAGCCGCAGGCTTTTCCTCTCCGGGTTTTTCTGCTGACAGTTCATCCACCGCGGATTTTTCCGGTGGCGATTCTTTGGTCCCGGGTTCATTCGTCGCGGGTTTGGCGGCCGCTATTTTCTCACCGCCGACCATCTCGAAGAGCAGGGCGTCATAGTCTTTGAATCGGGCATTGAGCTTCGCATAATACGCCTTGTCCGCGATGTGGATGGCCCCGATCAAATCCACGGTGGCACCGTCCTTCCCATAGCGGGTGATGGCGGTCTGGAGCCGTGCCGCAGAGGCATCCTCATCGACGCGGATGAACTTCTCCGTTTGCCCGGTGAGCGTCTGGATGGTGAGGATGAGAACCCAAGCGAGGCGATGAAATCGAACCATGGCCGGAGTTTTCGCACGGAAACCGCCGCCCGGCGAGGGGAATCTTGAAACCCGCACACCACCGTTGCCGGGGCGCGGTTTCTCGGTTATATCCATTGGGACGATGAATGCTGCCGCGCCCTTGAACTACTGCCCGGATCTGCTCCGCTATTCCCGCCGCCCGACCCGTGAGGTCATGGTGGGAAATCTCGGCGTCGGCGCTGACCACCCGATCCGATTACAGTCAATGATCACTTCAGATACCCGCGACACCAGGGCCTGCGTGGCGGAGGTGCTCGCACTGGCGGACGCCGGCTGTGAAATCGTCCGGATCACCGCCCAAACCAAGGTCTACGCGGCGAATCTGGCCCACATCGCCCGCGATGTCCGCGCGGCGGGATGTCAGATGCCGCTGGTGGCCGACATTCATTTCAAACCTGACGCCGCACTCGAGGCCGCCAAGTGGGTGGAGAAAATCCGCATCAATCCGGGCAACTACGCCGATACCAAAAAATTCGCAATCCGCGAATACAGCGACACCCAATACGCCGAGGAACTCGAGCGGATCCGCGAGGAGTTCACCCCTCTGGTGCTGTTGTGCAAGGAACTCGGCCGCGCCATGCGCATCGGCGCCAACCACGGGTCGCTTTCCGACCGCATCATGAACCGCTACGGTGACACCCCGCGCGGCATGGTCGAAAGCGCGCTCGAGTTCGCCCGCATCGCCCGCGATCACGACTATCACGCGCTGGTCTTCTCGATGAAGGCGTCCAATCCGAAAGTGATGATCGAGGCCTACCGGTTGCTCGTCGCCCGCCTCACCGCCGAAGGCCCGGATTGGAACTATCCGATCCACCTCGGCGTGACCGAAGCCGGCGACGGCGAGGACGGCCGCATCAAGAGCGCCATCGGCATCGGATCACTGCTGGCCGACGGCATCGGCGACACCATCCGGGTTTCCCTAACAGAAGACTCGGTGCATGAAATCCCGGTGGCCCGGGCACTGGTGAAGCCATACCATCAAAAAGGTGGCTGGAGCATCCTGCCCCAGTCATTCGATCAGTCCGGCGCGCAAGCAAGTGGCTCGGGCATCCTGCCCCAGTCCGTGGTCGGAGCTTCCAGCTCCGCATTCGATCTGGCAGCGAGCCGTATCCGGCCCGACTGGTCCCTGGTCACCAAGGGCACTTCTTCCCATCTGCCACATTGGCGGGTTCCAGGAGCCACCTATGCGGTGACGTTCCGCCTAACGGATTCCATTCCTGCGGCGGCATGGGATGCCTACAGCCAGCGCCGGGCGGTTCTCGTCGCGAAGCTGGAACAAACCCTCGCAACGAGCGGCTCCCGCAACTCGTTGGCCGCAGGGATGGCGCTCCGTTGCGCAATGGCCGAACTCCAGCAGCACATTCTGGAGCCTGTTCTGAACGATTCCCACGGTGAATGCTGGTTGAAGCACCCAGAGATAGCGGATTGGGTATTGGCGGCACTGCGTTATTTCGATGGCGAGCGCTACCTGCTCCTTGCATGGTCGATCATGCCGAACCATGTGCATGTGATCCTGCGGCCGCACCATGAGTGGAAATTGGAACATATCATCCACTCGTGGAAATCCTTCACGGCCAAGAAAGCCAATGAAACGTTAGGGCGGACCGGCGGATTCTGGCAGGAGGAATACTACGATCATGTCGTCAGGGATGGGGAGGATTTCCGCCATCAGGTCCGGTATGTGCTGGAGAATCCGCGGCAGGGGAGGACCTCGGCGGGGTGGACCGGATCGAAATATGGAAATACCTGGGAGGAAATCATCGGAGCGGGACGCTCCGAACACGGTCTGGCGCAAGATGCGCCAGCCACTTATGCACCAGCCACGTTCACGCCCTCCTACGATCCGTTCAGCTACGAGCGACGTAGTAGTTCCGCCATGACCATCATGGGTCAGGCGCTTGGCGGGGAGAATCCGGTGCGGGTGTTCACCACCCGCGACCGCTGGAACGCGCTGGCAGACGGGATTGCCGCCATGGGCGATTTCAAACCGGAAATCATCCTCGAAGAGTCCGGAGCGCTGGAAATCGACCCACAGGTTGACCTGGCGGTAGCGGCGGTCAACGCCCGCCCCGACCCTTGTCTGGTCACGGTGGCGGATGGCACAGGCATGGAGGTCATCGCCGCCTTCCGGCTGTTGGCCTCAAGTTTGCAGGTGCGGCATCCCATCCTGCTCAAGGATCGGCTTGGCGATGGCGGCCAAACGCCGGAGTCCGGAGAGGCGTTGCTGAATGCCGCGTGCAATCTCGGCTCGTTGTTGTGCGATGGCATCGGCGATGCGGTGCTGGTCCGCAGCGAGGCCGATCCCGGCCAGTCGCTGCGACTGGCCCATAACATCCTGCAGGCGGCGGGCACCCGGATGATCAAAGCCGATTACGTCGCCTGTCCGAGTTGCGGGCGCACGCTCTTCAACCTGCAAGCCACTACCCAAAGGATCCGCGCCGCCACCGGCCACCTCAAAGGCGTGCGCATCGCCGTCATGGGGTGCATCGTCAACGGCCCCGGCGAAATGGCCGACGCCGATTTCGGCTACGTCGGCGGCGCCCCTAACAAAATTAACCTCTATGTCCGCAAGTCGCCGGTGCGTTTCAACATCCCTGAAAACGAGGCGGTGGACCGCCTCATCGATCTGATCTGCGAGCATGGCAAATGGGTGGATGCGCCTCCTGCCACCCCTGATGAGAACTTCCATGGCTGATTCCGACACCCTCACCCAAACCCGCACCGACACCTCGCTCGATGTGCCATGGAATGTCGTGGTCCGCGATGACCCGGTGAACCTGATGGGTTATGTCACCTGGGTATTCATGAAGATTTTCGGTTACGACGAGAAGAAGGCCGCCATCCTCATGTTGCAAGTCCATCAACTCGGCCGCTCGATCGTCTGGACCGGCCAGCGCGAAAAGGCCGAGTTCTATGTCCAGCAACTCCAGGCCCACCAATTGAAATCAACCCTCGAAAAAGCCGCATGAGAATCATCCCGACATTGGAAGGCGGACTGATGATCGACGCCGATGACCCCGGCGATTGGCAACTCCTCAAGGGGATCACCACCGACGCCGTGTCGTGCGACGAAAAACTCGCCAGGCGCTTGGGCAAGCTCATCGCCGATGAGGAACTGGCCCGCGATTGGAAGGAATATGTCATTCCCGATCTGGAGGCGGAGTTCTCCGCCGATGTGCTCCACGTCGCCACCTCGATCGCCGCGGCCCGTGTCGAATGCGGCGGCGGTCCCGGCCCGTTGTGGATCACCTCTGGCGACGCGTTCCAGTGGTATAGCGCGCTCAACCAGGCCCGGCTCGCGTTGGAAGAACAGTTCCATTTCGGCCCCAGCCAGGTCATCGATCCCGGTGAACTTCCGCCTTTGCGCCGCGCCGCTTTCCTGCGTTCCCAATTCTATTGCGCGATCCAGAGTTTGCTGTTAGAGCATGTGCTGCGGTGAGGTGGACTCCAGCGCTAACTGTTTGCCAAAAAAGTCAGGATGGCCTCTTCGGGAGGCGCCCGCCCTTCGTCTTGATGGGCACCGGATGATTCATGATCTTTGTTTTTGACCTGGCGTTGGCAGCGGCGGTTTTTGTGCCGCTCACCGAAATCGCGATTGACCTGGAAAAATATATCCGTGTCATGCGCGGCGCGGTGTCCTATGATCCGCGCATGCCGTTTCGCAATTTCGGATTAGAGGACGGGATTTTCCGCGCCATTCAAAAAGCCGGTTACTGCCGACCGACGCCGGTCCAGGCGGCTGCCATTCCCAAAGTGATGCAAGGCCACGACCTGATTGCCATCGCCCAGACCGGCACGGGCAAGACTGCGGCTTTCGTGTTGCCGATGCTCCATCGCCTGGTCCGCTGGTTGGGTCATGACCATCCGCGTGACATCAGGGCGCTCATCCTCGCCCCGACCCGGGAACTCGCTGTCCAGATTATGGAAAACATCCGCACCTATGGCCAGTATCTGCCCATCCGCGTCGCCGCCATTTACGGCGGCGTGGAAGAAGAAGCCCAGATCAAGGCCTTGCGCAAAGGAGTCCATATCGTCGTCGCCACGCCCGGCCGCCTGCTCGATTTGTTAGACCGGCGGAAAGTCGATTTCACCCTGCTGGAAACGCTCGTCCTCGATGAGGCGGACCGGATGCTTCACATGGGTTTCCTGCCGGACATCGAAACCATTATCGGTCGTTTGCCCAAACGGCGGCAAACCCTGATGTTTTCCGCCACCCTGTCAAAAGCGGTCGAATCCCTGGCACGGCGGTTCCAATATCAGCCGAAGATGGTCCAGATCGGCAAACGCTCGGATCCGGCGGACACCGTGGCCCAGTGCGTCTATGAGGTGCCGGCGCATTTGAAGAACGCGCTTTTGTTGGAACTGCTCCGGCAGCCGGAATTCAAACGCGTTCTTGTCTTCGCTCGGATGAAGGATGGGGCGGACCGGATCACGAATTTCCTCAAGCTCGCCCAGGTGAAAGTCGCCAAGTTGCATTCCAGCCGCTCACAGGACCAGCGGCTCCAGGCGCTCCAGGACTTCAAGGACGGCAAAGCGCAGGTTCTGGTGGCCACGGACATCGTGGCGCGGGGCATCGATATCGATGGTGTCAGTCATGTCGTGAACTATGATTTTCCGGTCAACCCCGAGGACTACGTGCATCGCATCGGCCGCACCGGCAGGGCCGAAGCTCAGGGCGATGCGCTCAGCTTCGTCCCCAAGGAGGATCTCAACCTGCTCGGCATGCTCGAACTCTTCATCGCCCGCCGCCTTCCGCGCAGACATCTGAAAAACTTCAACTACCAGGCACCCGTTCCGCCTCCCATGCCTGGCGAAAAACCGCCGCGCCGCGATTGGCGGAAACGCACCCGTGAAATGGAAGCCAAAGTATCCACCACTCCCGCCAAGCAAACACCCGCAGATCAAAAGGGCAAACGCCGCTGAATCCTTGCGCGGGTCTAACGGCCTGCGTGATCCAAACTATTGGAAACTCCAAGTGTCGAAAAGCCAGGTGCGGCCAAAATCCGACGATTTGCGCTTGTGGCTTTGTGGGCTTGGCAGGGCGAATTGTTGTGCCACAATCCCCGCATGAAGGCAACCGGATCCCACTCTTCCTGCCAACAACTGGTGTTCCGCCAAACGGGCAATCCTGCGGATGTCCTGGCATTGACCGGATTTTTCCCACCTCCTCCGGTCGCCGGGGAAGTGCTGGTCCGGTTGCTGGCCGCGCCGATCAACCCGGCGGATTTGAATACGGTTGAAGGCACCTACGGTGTGAAACCCGCCTTGCCCGCCGTTCCCGGCGTTGAGGGTTGCGGGGTGGTGGAAACCAGCGGAACGAAGGATTTTCTGCCAGGAGAACGGGTGATCTTCCTCCGCCGGGCATCGACCTGGGCTACCCACACGATCGTATCGGCGGATGCGTTGTTCAAGGTGCCGGCGGGTATCGATCCGCTGCAAGCCGCGATGCTCAAGGTCAATCCGGCCACCGCCTGGCGGCTGTTGCATGGTTTCGAAGTTCTCGGCCAAGGCGCTTGGATCGTCCAGAACCTGGGCAACTCGGCGGTCGGCCGGTGCGTCATCCAATTGGCTCGTGATCTCGGTATTCGCACGGTTTCCTTCGTCCGCCGCGCCGAAGTGGCCGACGAACTCCGCCAACTCGGAGCCGATCATGTGTTTTCCGATGACGACGAGGGGCTCGCCGCAGCCAAGGCCGCCCTCGGCGGTGCCAAGGCCGCGCTCGCCTTCAATGCGGTGGGCGGCGACAGCGCCCTGCGCCTGATGAAACTCTTGCGCGAAAGCGGCACTCACATCACCTACGGCGCGATGGGCCGCAAACCCGTTTCCATCCCCAACGGCCTGCTCATCTTCCGCGACATCCGGATCCGCGGATTGTGGGTCACCCGCTGGGTCGAAAACGCGCCGCCCGCCGAAGTCACTGCGGTCTATCAGGACCTCGCCAGTCGTGTCGCCGCCGGAAAACTCGTGCAACCGGTCGATTCCACGTTCCCGCTGGCGGCCTTCCGCGACGCGTTGGTCAGGCTGGAGGCACCGGAGCGGGCGGGGAAAGTGCTGTTCGCGCCGTGATCCTGCGGCTCAGTTTTCCGGGAAGACGATTTCGTCGCCGGTGGCGGGACCGTGGCCGAACTTGTCGCCGATGTCCTTGCTCGAAACGAAGAGCATCAGCGAAATCAGGGCGAGGGCGCAGGCGGTTTGGAGGATTTCCAGCGGTTTGGCCTTGACCGGCCGGCCGAAGATCTTTTCCAGGATGGCAAGGGTGATATGGCCGCCGTCGAGCACGGGGAACGGCATCATGTTGAGCACGGCGAGGTTGACGTTGAACAGGACCATGAAGGCAAGCACCATGCGCCAGCCGTTTTCCATAAGCAGCAATTGATACATCAGCGAGCCAATGCCGATCGGCCCGCTGAGATGTCCCACCCCGATGCTGGAGTCAGAAGCGACCACCCGGTTGATGGTGGTCCACATCATGCGCAGGCTGTCGCCTACCTGCTTGATCGGGCGCGGATGGACCATGGCCGTGTCCTGATGGGGCACCGAATAAGGCTTGAAGCCCAACATCGGGCCTTTGCCTGCCGGTGACTTGGGAACGACGGGAGTGACGGTGATCGTCAGAGGTTTTCCGTCGCGGGAAATCTCGAATTCGATGGGTTTCGCGCCAGTGTCCTTGACAAATGCGATCACCGCGTCGGCGGTGGTGAATTTCTCGCCGTTCATCGAAACCAGCGTGTCGCCTTCCTTGAAACCGGCCTTTGCCGCTGGGCTGCCCTTCACGATGGAGCCAAGTTCGAGGTGATCGATTTCCGGACCGATGCCAACCTGCCGCAAGCCGCCGCGCTGGAACCATTTCGTTTTTTCGGTCTTAAACTCGGAGACGCAGGTGACGCGTTTGGGTTCGCCCTTGTCGTCCTTGCGTTCGACGACGAACTCGATCTGCTTGCCTTTGCTGAGAATGATCGCCTCGGTGATGCTGTCCAGGGAACCGGCAAATCCGTTCACCGGTTGGCCATTGATTTCGATGATCTTGTCGCCGGATTGGATTCCCGCTTTGGCGGCGGGGCTGTCTTTGACGACCTCGCCCACGATCTGGGAGGAGATGAAATCCGCAGGTTTGCCGACCTGACAAACGACCACCGCCGCCACCAGGGCCAACAGCATGGAAAATAACGGCCCCGCGAAAGCGACGATGATCTTGTCCAACGGGGTAATCGGAGGCAGCGGGGCGCGATCCAGGGTTTCCCCTTCCAGCGCTTCCATCGGCGCCATTTGCGGCAGGGCCACAAAGCCGCCTGCCGGGATCCAGCCGAGGCCGTATTGCACGCCGTTGATTTCCTTTTTCCACAGCGCCTTGCCGAACCAGATCTGGAAGCGGTCGATTTTCAGGCCGCGCCATTTGGCGGCCAGGAAATGACCGAGTTCGTGAACGAAGATGATGATGTTGAACACCATCAGCACGACGACGATCAGCAGGATCACATGGAGAATGGTGGAAATGAGGGACATGGGAAATTGCGGAACTGCTTCAACTTAGCGCTACCGGGCTGTCCGGCAAGTGCATTAAATCCAGGCCGTGGCGGCGGATTTCATCCGCCATGCCTGAATTGAGTGGCCAGGGGCTAGGGGCGGCTGATGTTAGGAGCCGAAAGCTGAGCCAAGAG
>Ga0073936_10007033_pt1 | contig 14636 bp, 11 predicted proteins | sample AliMusrvi5mmetaG_FD_87041 | JGI IMG/M metagenome (GOLD analysis project Ga0073936, IMG submission 87041) | Freshwater lake bacterial and archeal communities from Alinen Mustajarvi, Finland, to study Microbial Dark Matter (Phase II) - Alinen... | ecosystem: Environmental > Aquatic > Freshwater >... | reverse complement strand
GTGCTGGCCCTTACCACATTTGGATTATTGATGTCGGTACAGCGGTCACAAATGATAACGGCATTGACGCCAGCGGCATCGGCAGAGCGCAGGATGGTTCCCAGATTGCCGGGCTTCTCAATGGCCTCCGCCACGACCAGCAGGGGATTTCCCGGTAATACAAGATCCTGTAATGACCACCTTACCTGTGGCGCAATGGCGAGCAGTCCTTCAGGGCGATCACGATATGATATTTTCTCAAAAACCGGCTTGGTGCATTCGAAAAGCTCGGATCCGGCTTGTCGGCATTGTTCGATCAAGGCGGGCTCATTGGTGCCCATGAAATACCCGGGGCAGATGAAGAGCGCCTTGGGCAGGTGTTTGTTATCCAGTGCCCGCTTGAGTTCACGGTAGCCCTCGATAATCATCTCGCCGTGTTCGTCACGGTCTGAGCGCTGCCGCAACCCGACCACGGCTTTGATGCGGGGGTTCTGAAGACTGGATATCAACAAAGGTGTATCAGTTCGCATACCATCAAAAATGCTGATAGATGGTTGCGGAAATAGTGTCCCCGTTGGAGTCGGTGCAGGTTATAGTATTCGTTCCTGGTGCATTTGCCTGATATGTTGCACTACCGCCAGTGGCACCGGTAACTGATCCTAAAGAACCGTTGATAACACTCCATGTGTATGGGGCTGTTCCTCCGGACACGGTAAATGTCCCGCTTGTAAGTGGTGCAATAGTGCTGATAGTTGGCGCAATGCTCATTGGTGTTGAGGCCGGAGTTGAGGCAGTGGATTTGAACGTGACAATAGCTTCGCCTGAGACCGAATAGGCGGGAGAATTACTGCTGCCCGAGCCGCTCCCCGGAATCGTAGACGTGACCTGTATGACGACTGATCCGCTCAATGTGTCGCTCGTTGGCGCCGTGTAGAGAACCTGACTACCGACGAGCGATGAAAGTGAGCCTTGGGCCGAACTGGTGGTACCACTACTACTGCCGGATCCGCTTAGGGCCCATGTATAATGGTAGCCACCGCTTACATTAAACTGCTGGGATTGGCCTGAGGAAAGGGTAACGGCAGAGGGGGTTATGACGAGATCTTGAGTCGAACTGGCCGTATCGCAACCGGTCCATACCAGAGAGCCGGCTGCGCAGAGGCAACACACCACACCAGCCGCCAACACATGTTTCATTTTATTGGTCATATTCTAGTCCTTCGTCTTATAGCGGTTCCGGTTATGCTGGGTTATGATTTCACAACGGATCGATCAGGTCGAGAATGGCTTTGTCGGTGAGTTCTCTTTTTTGAGAGGGGACATGGCGGTGGAGTTTGGCGCGTGTGCTGGGTACTGTTTTCGGTGCCGGCGCCGGCAAGTCGTTCGTATGTTCCGCGTCCTCAAGAATCGGCGCAGTGCCTTCAGATGCCGGTGTGTCGTTGGTGGCGACCGTTACTGGTTCATTTGGCTGAGGAGTCGACTCCGGGGTAGTGGTATCCGGTTGTGGTTCTTGTTTAGGGGGTTGTGGTTGTCGACGTGGGGGCTGGGGTTTGGTTTCCCGCTGGAGGGAACCACAAGTGCTGTCGAGTGTTTTGGTGAAAGTGCTGGCAAAGCTGTAGCCGATGCCCATTTTATCTGCCAGTCTCTGGAATTCCGAGCGATCTGCCGCCAAGATTACTGAATGGTCCTTTTGGAATTCCGTGATGCTTTGCTTGACGATTTTTTCCAACTGGTCGTTGGTGGCAAATCTGGCTTGAACACCGTCCTGTTTGGCTCCGTCCGGGATCTTCTTGGACGGGCGTCCGGGGAAGATGATGGTAACAGGGCTATTCTTCTTGCTGACGAAAGAGGAAAGCCGCCGCAAGATCGCTACCTGGTCATTAGGATTGACCTCGCTGGTAGATGCGTCTTTCCCTATCGAATACACATAAACGTAAGCGGCTGGGCCGTTTCGAACGGATTTCCGGTTAAAAAGGTTTTTTATAGCATTTAAAAAATTCATTAATTCACGACTCCATCTGCAACATAATGGTTTCCATGATAGCGACTTACAGGGGCTGATGTCAATGTGGAGATGGGGACGCCTTTGTGTCTGTTTGGGGAAGGACGATGGAAATGGCCAGTTTGTTGGTTGAGAGGATTGAGGTGGCTGCCTGCTTTATCTGGTCGGGAGTGATGGCGTTGATACGTTTTTGGGTGGTAAATTCAAAGTCAAAGCCAAGCTGGTAGAGTTCATTTAGTGCACATACCATGGCCAGATTCCCATTATCCTGAAGCCCCATGTCGTGTTCTGCCGTCACCATGTTACGTGCGCGCTCGATTTCCTCGGGCTCCAGCCCTTTGTTTACCACGCGTTCAATTTCAGAGAGGAAAAGCTTTTCAACTTCAGGAAGGGCATCGGCGCGTGTCCCTGCGTAAATGGTGAACAAGCCGGAGTCAATTCCCACGCGCTGACTTGTGCTGGCATAATAGGCAAGGCCGCGTTTTTCGCGAATGGTTTCAAAGAGATGTGAGGACATGCCGCTCATGGCATTTTCGAGCAGCAACAAGGCATCGCGGCGGGGATCAGCCAGTCCCACTCCGGGGAATCCGAAAAGGACAATGCACTGTTCCCGTGGTTCATGTTTTTCTATACGTGCCGGGAGGGATGGTTTCGGACTAACCGACAACCGGGCCGGCGCGAGATCATGACGGATCCGGCGGGTATACTTTTCTGCCAGCGCTTCGGCTTCCTTGGTGGTGATATCCCCGAAGATGGACAGAACCATATTCCCTGAAACCAGTTGTCGCCGGTAGTAGTTGCGGATAGCGGTCTGGTCGAGTCTGGCGACTGATTCGCAACCACCGATAGGGGAAAAGCGATAAGGATGACCGGAAAAGATCATGGCATCCAGCGTTTCACGAGCCACTTGCATCGGCTGTTCTTTCCGTGCCTCAATGGCTGCGAGTTGAATGGTTTTTTGCTTGTCGATTTCATTGGTCGGGAATGAGGATTGGCCGAGACAGTCAAACATGACGTCCATCAGGAGGTTGGCGTCACCTGAGAGGGATTGGCCACGTAATCCGAAACTATTGTAACCAGAGAAAGGGGAAAGATCGATTCCCAGTTGTTCAAGAGTGGAAGCGATTTCGGGAGCAGAACGATTGGGCGTACCGCGAACGAGCAGCTCGGACATCATGTGAGTGATCCCGTTATTTTCTTCGGTTTCTGCGATCACGCCGCCGAGAAATGCGGCACAGATATAGACAAACGGAAGCCGGTGATCTTCCCGGATAATGAGTGGGATGCCGTTTGAAAGGATCTTTTTTGCAACTTCAGAAGGTTGATTTAGGGCGGCCGGCAGGGCGGCTGTCGATTTAACTTCGGGCCCGAGAATGACGGTCGTCCGGTTTTCAGGTTGCAGGTATTTTCTGGCTACTGTCTGCAGGTCTGCCGGCGTGACGGCCTGGAGGCGTGCCAGATAGGCTTCGGCATAGCGTGGATCTCCCATGAATAACTGGCCTTCCGCATAACTGGCGGCCTGGCCATGCATGGTTTGCAAGCGGGTAAGTTCGCCCACGAGCATGATTCTTCTGGCCTTCTCTATTTCATCCCGCGAAAAGGACGTTTTAGCCCAGGAGGAGATGGCGTTTTGGATGGCGCTCATTGCTTCGTTTTCCTTGGCAGGGTCGCGATCTGCGCCCCCGACAAAGAGGCCGGGCTCGCGCATGGTAAATGAAGAAGCGTTGATATCGTGAACAAGCTTCTGGTTTTCCTTGATGTCCTGTACGAGCCGTGAGCTCTGGCTACCGCCAGTGATGGAGGCGAGGAGTTCCAGGGCGGGAGCATCTTTGTCGGAAATGGCGACGGTATGAAAAGCCACCATCAGTCGGGATATTTTATAGGGACCGGAATGACGGATTTGACGGGGAACTGTCTGGATAGGTTCTGCGGGGACAAAGACCGGAGGGATGGGTTTTCTTGCAAACGCGGAAAAGGCTTTTGTCAAGGACTCCTTGGCGTCCTGCACGTTAAGATCACCCACGACAACGGCGACCATGTTGTCCGGCACATAGCGTCGATGGTAATAATCCATGAGGCCTTCACGGGTGATGGATTTGAAAATATCCCGGAGGCCGATCACGGGTAGCCGGTAGGGATGAACAGCATAGGCGGTCTGGAAAAGCAGCTCTTGAATCTGGTGTTCAGGATTATCTTCACCCATGCTGAACTCCCTGAGAATGACCTCTTTTTCACGCTGCCATTCGTCTTCGGGAAAGGCGGCGTTGATCACGGCATCAGAGAGAGTGTCGAGAGCGGTTTTCCAGTGGCGCGAGGGAATGTCGGTGAAGAAGACGGTCCGGTCCAAGCTGGTATAGGCATTCAATTCCCCGCCAAGGCCGATAATGGTTTTGGCAATCTCGCCTGGTTTTCGTGAAGGAGTTCCCTTGAAGATCATGTGTTCGACATAATGGGACAAGCCTCCACCAAGGAGATTACCTTCATGAATTGAGCCTGAGCCAACCCAGATTTGGATGGAGACGACGGGAGCCGCGTGATCCTCTTTGATCAAAAGGGTCATGCCGTTATCAAGGCTGAAATTCTGGATTCGATCATTCGATTGTTTCAAGATGGTGAGGGCAGAATCTCCCGTTTTATCGGAAGCTGAGGAGGAGAGGAGGAATAAACCATAGACTAAGGTGAATAGAAGGTAGCGTATATTTGTCATGAGGGTTCCTTTGTTTTGGTTCGAGGGGATCGCTTGCGTTTCAGAGGTTTATCCGGTTCTGTGAGTAGTGAAGAGGGGAGAAATGGATCCGTGAAGGCTGTTTTAAATGAATAACCGTTGGCAAAATCCTCGATTTTATCCTGGTCGGTCTTTCCGAGAACGCCATGGGTGACGAGGTTGAATACCAGGTCGCCGAAATCCTCCGTTTTGGTAAGCCCCCATTCGTTAAACACGGTCCGGGTGATCGGTCCGAATTCCTGCAGAGCATAGAGCCTGATCCCGTCGAGGAGTTCCTGCCCTGTGATATGCCGGGCGGGTCCCTGTGTAGGTTTGTTCATGGTCCGGATTGTGAAGTCCAATGCGAGGCGTAGAAAAACATAGGCCTCGAGCGGATAACGCGGATCTTCCTTCAAAATCAAGCGCATGGCTTCTTCAAAACTGAGACGTTTCATGGTGAATTACCGGGAAATGGACTATTGAATGGCCTGTCGGATCTGCCTGGCAATAGATTCAAGCTCTTGCGGGCTGTCGTATTGCTTCGGGCTCCAGTTTCTGTGGATTCCCTCGGCGGTGAAGCGTGGGATGACATGAAAATGGATGTGGGGCACCATCTGGCCCGCCACACTCCCATTGGCCTGTGAAATATTAATGCCGTCGGCTTGAAGGCCCTTCATCTGGGCTTTAGCGATCCGCTGAACCACGGTAATCAGTTTCTGAAGGATTTCGGTCGGTGCATCCATCATCGGGTTATGATGTGCCTTTGGTATCACCAGGGCATGGCCTTTAACCACGGGGCCGATGTCCATAAATGCAAGGACATCAGGATCCTCATAAAGGCGGGTGGCGGGGATTTCTCCTTTTACGATTTTGCAAAATACACAGTCATGACTCATGGTATGTTCTATCTCCTGAATTCCTGAATTCTGATCTTTGATTTATAGCACAGCCTTGCATTGCGGCAAAGATGGATTTGGGTGGTTTGTTAAATTGAACGTGATATTGTTTCAGGACCAATATATGAAAACTTGTTCGATTAAAGAAACTGAAGGGCTTGAACCACAACATCTGGCAAACCTGCTGGAATTCATTCCCATTCTTGAAGATCCGGCGTTTTGTCCTGCGGGAATAATCCCCATGGATGAGGATAACTGGCCGGACCCAGACTTTTTGAAGTTGGTCTCCCGTTTTATGGATGCCTGCTACAAGAACGGGTTCGTTGTCCGGTTCGACTGGGAGAACTGGGAGGCTGAAGCCATGACTTATGTCAAGGATCCGGCCTTACTGAAGGAGGCTGATCTGGCTGTATTGCGCCGGTTACTTACCTGGCATATCCGGCAGAACCGTTTTGTGAAGAACCACGTCGCCTCCATGATTGCATCCGGGCATATCCTGATGATTTTGAAGCGATTACGGGATTGAATTGCCTGACGAAAGATCCCTGATGACTCTGGTGCCTCCCCAGAGGAGAAAGGGGAGTGAGGCCAGGAGCACCCAGGAGGGACCGCCCACAAATTGCCAGAAGACATGCGCGTGATAGAGGAAGTGGATCTTGAAACTACCCGGGGGAAGGGTCAGGCTTGCCCAGACCAAGGCGGTTCCGGCGAGAACGAAATACCATCCGCGGCTTCTGGAAGTATTGACTAATATTACAGCGCCCAACATGGCCAGAGGCGCCAGCATCAGGAGATGCCTTGAATTGGTCTGAGGACTAAAGCCGAGGGCGATGGCTGTAAGGATGGACCATTCCAAGGCGACCATGGCCCGCCAAGGTTGTTCCTGCTGCCTGGTCTGGTCTGGCCAACTCACACGGGGTAGTCCCTGCCGACCGTAGACCCATGCCCCGAAGATCATGAGGGCGATCAAGATGCCCCAGACCAAAATCCATGCCAGCGTGGTATGCTCAGGTCCGATCATCCGGACCATGCCACTGGGGATGGAGACGCTGTAGGAGGCGGTCACATCTTTTATTTGGGCTTTTTGTTGGACATCCATGTGGACCCCCAGAAGTGAGAGAAAACCACCTGATGATTGGGCCAGATATTGAAGATTCGTTTTCCAGCCGATTACGGCAGCGGGAAGTAACCCGAACAACAGGGTCGAACCCAGCATAGCGCCTGCCGTTTTCCAGCGTCGGCGGAAGATGAGGTATGGAAGGAAAATAATGGGAAAAACCTTGATATTCATGGCTAAGCCCAAAGCGAAGCCCGCCAAGGTGGGCCGGCGATCCAGCCAGCGAAGTGCGAGGATGGATAGGAAGAGTAGCAAGGAGTTTACCTGGAACATCTGAAGGTCTGATTTTACCCGGTCTTCCATGATAACGAAGGCGATTAACAGGGAAATCGCGACCAACACTCCCTGTTGCGGCCGACCGAAACGATCTGTGAATTCACGGATTCCCCAGAGAAAGGACAGCAAGATGGCGGCTACCATAATGGGGATATAACATGCGGCCGCCGTGTTGATGGACAGTGAGGCAAGGGGCATGCAAAGTGTCGCGAAGAGGGGTGGGTAGATATAGGGTTTCTCTGAAAAGACATAGGGGTCTGCGTGATCACACAGGGCTGTGGCTGCAACGTAATAGGCCTGAAAATCGCTTACATCTCCCCGTGAAGCTCTGCGGAAGGTATGGACCGTAAAAGCGATCATAAAGACGCTTATTACGGTAATAGTAAGGGCTATCCATGTTTTTGATGTAATGGCTGACTTCATGCCTACTTGCTCCCGTCTAGATTGTAAAAAGGTGGGATGCTAGTGATAATCCAGGGGACTTGTCGATAGCTTTTACATTCATTAAAAGAAGACCGCATTCTCTCTTGACTCTGGCACCCTTGGGATTTAGCCTGACTTACATGAATTTTAGTGCTGTATTACCGATGAAAGTGCCCGGGGAATGACGGGGGGGGATTGCCTTTTTATCATCAATGGGCTGGGAATGGGCAACAGCACCCGTTGCCACGCCATCATGGAACATCTGATGGAGCGTGGGATTCGCATCCATGTGCTTACCTCAGGAAACGGGCTCATGTATTTTTCGGGCGTCAAGGGAATCGCCTCTCTGACTCCCATGGAATCGTTTTTTTATTCAGGGAAGAACGGGGGGGTTAGCGGGTGGCGGACTTTTGCCTCAATTCACGCCCTGTATGGTAAGTCCACGGATAAGCGACGCCAACTGGAGGAACTCCTGCAACGCCTTCATGTTGATATCGCGGTTACTGATTCGGAGTACATCACCTCGCCTCTCCGTCGTCGAAAAATTCCGATCATCGGATTGAACAATGCCGATGTTGTGGTCTCGGAATATCTCAAGTGTACCAATCCTCCACGTAACATCCGGAGTCATTTCTGGTTTGTGGAGTATACCGATTACCTATTCCATCGTTTCTTTTGCGATTTGGTAATCAGCCCCTCCGCTTCCCCGGGAGTAGCCCGTCATTCCCGTATCCGCCGTGTCGGGCTTATTGTGCGCCGTTCAGTTCTGGACGCCTTGCCTGTCACTCCGCCGGAGCCTGTTCTGCCCGCCGCCATGAAGTCCATGTTGTTCCTTCTAAGTGGTTCCATTTTCGCGTCAAAAGTAAACTTTGGTGACGGTGCATTTCCTTTTAATGTTGATGTAATCGGCAGGGATGGAGTGAACGTCGGTCGCGTGACCTACCGTGGCCGAATGATGGATAATATCGCTTTTCTAAAAAAGGCAGAAGCTATTGTTGTCAATGGTGGTTTTTCGGCAGTCAGCGAAGCCATGGCTTTAGGCAAACCCACATTTGTCATTCCCGTGCCTGGTCATGCTGAGCAATATGTCAACGCACACGTTTTGGCCAACATGGGATATGGCTATGTCGTCCGCGAGGACGAGGTGGTAGACAAGATCCGTGAACTCTGCCGGATGAATCGCTGGGAGGGGATGAAGCCCCGGTCGCGCACCATGGGCGTCGATGGAGCCAGACAAGCCGCAGAGATCATTGTTGAAGCGATTCAAAAGCGGTGCTCGCCCTCAGCTTGAAGGAGGCCCCATGATTGTTTGCGCAGATGATTTCGGGCTTTCGGATGATATAAATCGCGCCATTATCAACCTGTCGGAACGGGATCGAATTTCCGCCGTTTCCTGTATGGTGGCTTTGTCTCATTTTGATCGAGAGGCGTTTTCCCGCTTGTTGCAGTTTCAGGGGCGGGTGGATATTGGGCTTCATCTGACTCTAACCGATATTCCTCCTGTGCATGCGGTGGCAGGGGTGAAATCACTGCTTCAATCTTCAGGTATTTTTCATCCCATGGGCTTATTGTTGCGGAAGGGGATCAGGGGACGAGTCAATCCGGACGATGTGGCTCGTGAGGCGCGAAGTCAATATGAGCGCTTTATCCAATATGCTGGACAAGTTCCGGTTTATTTGGACAGCCATCTTCACGTTCACCAATTTCCCGGAGTACGGGAAGGGGTGTTGCAATTTCTCGACACAGTTTCCCCCTCCCCGGGGTTCTATGTCCGCAACTCCGCCATGTCTTTCAGAAAGATTATGCGTCAGGGTGTTTCGCCCCTGAAATGTCTGGCGATTGGATTTTTCGGTAGCCGCTTTCGAAAGGCGCTTCAAAAGCGAGGGTTGAAAACCAATGAGGGATTTGCGGGAATTTACGCCTATGACGGTCATCGGGAGTATCCAGAATATCTGAAACGTTTTTCAGAATGTATGGAAACCCGGACGGGAATCCTGATGACCCATCCCGGTGAGGTGGAGTCGTGGCGCGAGATTGAATACCGGACGCTGTTGGATGCTGAATGCCTGACAGGAAAAATCAACCGGTTCCGATGACCCCTGCTTCTGGTAAACTCAGGCCACCCAGAGAGATTGGATGTAAATGCCGAGCAAGGCATCCGTATCATCGGGACAAAATGAGTTGGGCAACTCACGCATCAGTTCCAGATACCACACGCCGACGCCGAATCGTGGATCATGCCAGATAAGGGTTTCTACAAAAGCCTCGGTATTCCCACCAAATTCGATCCCGTAGTGCAGGGCGGCCAATCCGATAGATAGGTCGAACAGACTGTCTTCGATTCCTGCTAGATTTCCGGCATTATAGACCTGCTCAATATGCCGTGTTTTTTCGATTAAAGCCCGACCTTGCTCCTGCAAGTGATCCTGTGTGGATGAATGAATCAAGGTCCTTAATTTATTTAGTAATTCTTCGACCTCGGAACCGCGGTTCCGTTGCTCGCGGATGAGGAGGCGGTAGAATTCCCCTTGTTCACCAATTAAATCGGCTACCGCCACCGCCAGGGAACGTTTGAGAACAGGATTGGCCGTTTGCTGAAGGCGGGGAAGAATTTCGTATATTGCGGCCATTTCGCCCAGTTTGGCCAGCGCTTCGCTGGATGCTGAAATGACCTTGGAGTCATGGCTTTCCTGAAGCACTTTTAAAAGGGGTTCGGAGGCCCGGAGGTCACCGATTTCCCCCAGGGTACGTGCGGTTTCAGATACCGTTTCGCGATCACCATCCAGCAGCCGGCGGATAAGGGCATCTACGCTTGACCGGTCGTGAGTTTGCCGTAGTGCACGGGCAATTTGCGGAATAAGATCGATATGAGGGTCATCCAATTTATGTACCAGTGCTTCAATGGCATCCGGGCCACCAATCCGCCCCAACGCCATAGCGGCTTCCTCGCGCACCTCCGAAGAGGGGTCGTCCAGTTTTTCAATCAGATCCCGCACCGCGATCCGGAAACGATCTTCACCCAGTTTGCGTACAGCTCCGGCGCGTCCGTCGCTGGTGGTGGAACTGAGCATGGTCACGACATTATAAGTGCCTGCGACCATGCGCAGGGGGTTTCCCACCTGCATGCTGGCCAGCGCCGTGCGGAAAGTCATCTCACCCTCGCGTTGTTTTACTGCCAGTAGCAGGCGAACTGCCACCAACCAGACGAGTGCTACCTGCAGGATGATCAAGACATGGAAAAAGCCGAAGGCCGTGCCGGTGGGCATAATCCATTGGAAGGGGTGTGCGTTCATCCAGTCCATGACTTTTCCCGCCACCAGCGGGCCTAGTGCCCCCAGTGCTCCCACCGCGCTCCAGTGAACGGCCATGGCCATTGTCCGGCCATTGGCCGGCATCAATGCGGCAATCAGACTGAGCTGAGACAATCCTACGCCGGAGTAGAACAGCCCCCCAAAGATATTTACTATCAGCAATATTAGTATGGGCTGGGGGAGTGACAAAGGAGGAAGAAAAGGAAAGTGAAGTGTGATGGTTCGGTCGAGCATGAAGAACCACCCTGCACCCAAAGCAGGGGCAATCATCATCATAACCGCACCGAAATTGCGTGCTCCCACGCGGTCCATGACATAACTCCAGAGGAAACCGGCGATGGAGGCCCCGATCATGCCGCAGATCACCAATGCAGACATGGCACTATAACCGATATGATAAACGCGGTTCAGGTAGACATATCCCAGCTGGGCGATCAGTCCGACGCCGAATGTCCAGATCCCCATGGAGAGGGTCAACCACAGGAAATCCCGGTTTTTGAGTGGCTGAATAAACCGTTCGAAAAGATTGCCGCGCGAAAAGGAGCCCCCGGGTTTAGGTTCCGGCACCCAAAGGTGTATCAGTATGTCAGTAACGCCCAGACAAGCGGCCGCACTGAAAACAATGGCGAACCCATAAAGTACGCGGCGTGGCTGAGAGGGATCATTGAATAAATCCAGTGCCCAGCCAGCCCCGATCATTCCTAGCAGGCCGAAAACTGACACCAGACTGTGCCGGATGCCCCAGAAACTTGCACGGGATTGGGCCGGAACCAGTTCCGCCATCCAACTCCACCAGGGCGCGGAGCCCAGTTGAGCCAGTATAGCGCTGACGGCGACCACGCTGACTACGGCGGCGGCCATCCATGGAGTCCCCGGGGGTACGAAAAGAGGCAGCAGGGCTGGAACAAACCACAGCAAACGGTGGAGCAGAACCAGCGTGGCCCAGTAGGGCTTACGGGCAGGCAGGCGCTCGGCCACCAGGGCGGAGAAAACTTGCAGAATCATGGCCAACTGACCCACCGTGGAGGTGAGTCCGATCATCACGCCATTTGCGCCGATGGCGTTCATCAACATGGTAAGCGGCATGCCTCCCGCAATATTGGCCCATGTATTACCCAAACAACCGGCAACGATGTTGACCTTTAGTCCCCGTCGAACTTCGGCGTCGGTTAGCGGTGAACCATCCGTTTTTAGCTTGTCAGAACTTGAAACAACCATATCAGATTTTTGTGTAGGCGTAATTGCCAGCCAATAACCTTGTCTGCTTCTTCCTGTTTCGTCAATCTGTTTCCTGAATCGCTTTCAAACGCTGCGTTTTTGAACGGTGGTCAGTGGATAGTTTTTGTCTAGTATTCGTTGTTTTTTACATTGTCCGGTTCATGAGCAATGAGTACTCTTGTCGCTAATTGTTTTGGTTTGGGACGATGATTGGGAAGGGGGCATTTGTGCAATATCCGAAAACGGGTAGATTGAGTTGTATTGTTGCGTTTTGTTTATTTTTGATTCCGGCTGTTCATGCCGGGATCATGCATACGCTTACGGGGCCGTCCACGGCTTCGCTTTGTGACACAATTACCCTGACGAATACTGTCAACAATACTGGAACGGTACTGGGTGGATTGATAATCACCAATACTTTGCCCGGGGCCAATTTTTCATATGTTCCCGGCGAGACGGTGATTCAGCTTCCTGATGGATCCTTCCGTACCGGTACTGACGCCGATCCTGTTACGAACGGTTTGAATTTGATATGGGCGCTCACCAACCTCACCACGCCCTCAGTGGTTACGCATGTTCTCATCACCGAGGTGTTTTACAACACCACCAACACTTACAACAAAGAAGGCTATCAGTGGATTGAGTTGTTCAATCCCACCACGAATACCTTCACCCTGAACAACTGGAAAGTCAAAGATTCGGTTCCCGGGGTTGTCTGTTCCCTCCCCCTGATTACGATTGAACCTGGTGAATTTGTGATCGTGGCAGGAAGCACCAATTGTTTTTATGATACACACGGTGGCCAGAGCGGCTATACGGGAAAAGTCTTTCAGGTGACAGAAGGCCGGATCGGAAACGGGTTGAATGATTACGGCGACGGAGTCCAGTTGCTGGATCAGTCCTCTCAGGTGGTGGATGGGATGTCGTATGGTAACTCACCCGTGCCCTTCGCCGTGCCCTGCCAAGTGGTTCTGCCGAACCGTTCCATCGCCCGAACCCCCGCTGCTGATGTGGATACTGACACTGCGGCGGATTGGGCAACCATGGTTGTTCCAGAACCCGGGACTGGAGATCTCCCTGTTGGTTTGCAAGGGGGAAGTGGGGTCACAATCCGATACAAAGTAGCTGGAAGTTGTTCCGCCGCCACAGGGCAGTTCACGGCAAATGCGGTCTTCAATCAGCCCCCTACGGCTGCGCCAACCACGCAATCGGCGGCCGCGTCGGTAACACTGTATCGGGGAGATCTGACGATCTCAAAGACGCCGTTGACTCAGTCAGCGGGGCGGTATGATCAGGTCGCGTGGTCGGTGACGGTTAAGAATGTGGGGGTGGGGAGCGCGAAGAACGTGGTGATTTCTGATCGACTGACTTCCGGTTTCAGTCTCACCAATTGCAGTGTGAATCCCTCAAGTATTACTCTAACCGATACGGGACGGTTAATTACGTGGGATGGATCGGTGATCCCGGCACTGTCAAATCTGCCTCCAGATGGCGAAGTGACCGTGGCGGTGACGGGACGCGTGGAATCCATTTCGAATTTGTCGAACAAGGCTGATGCGCGGTGGGGCTGTTCCACCAATTCAGCATGTGAAGATACCGTCACGGACGGGCAGACCGTGACGGCAGGGCTTAACTTGATTGACCGGGTACCCAAATTAACCGGCTGGCTCACTCCCGTGTCTCCGCTCTCTGTTCCTTACTGTGCGGGAACCAATCTGGTTCTGCATATTACCAATGGCGTTGGAGATACGGTGGGTGCGGCTTATGCGGTTGTCATCAGCAATACCCTGCCCGCGGGATGGACCCTTTCCGGGGATACTGTGGATTCCAATGGGGTAATTCACGCAGGGGATCTTGTTCCCGGCGGGAGCACCAACCTGACCTTTACCCTTGTCCCTGGAGGAAGTTGTCCAATTTTCACGAACCTGCAGACGACCTATTTCACCTTTTCTTATCATGATGCCACGGATCGTACTTATGGCCCACCGACGCTCTATACCGCGATGCAGGTGGTGCAAACACCTTCTGCCTCAGTCCGGATGTCTGTTCCGGGGGCCCAAACCGCCACTACGAATGGGCTCATCCCCGTGGAGGTTTATTTCAGCTACAACAATTTTGCCAGCAACGAACTGATTACCCTGCGTGACACCTATCCCGTGAGCGCCAATCTGACGCCCACGAATATTTCTGCTGGCGGTTATTTGAGTGGAGCGGATGTGGTCTGGACAAATTCCGGGATGACGGGAAGTGGCGTATATACCGCCCGGTTCGATCTGGCCATTGGGGATGTCTGTAGCGTGCCGGTTGGATATATCAACAATACGATTACGGTTCCTGACTTCACCAACTGCCATAATTGCGTGATCCCGGTGACGGGTAGTGCGGAAGCCTATCGCACCTATTTGTCGGAGGGGGTTGATTGTCCACATGGAGGAGGAGGGACGGGGGGCTGTTCGTATGCCAGTATTAAGACGGCTCCGACCAATCTGGTGGAAGTATATAGAACCGTTTTCCTTTCACATACCTTCACTAATTTCAGCGGTTCGTCATTGCCGGGGTGGTCGAATGTGACATTCACCTCAGACTTGGGGGGTAATTGGGGTGAGCTCTCCAGCACCAGCGATGTCATGGTGTCGGTAAATGGCTCAAATTTGACGTCCTACAGTGCCATTTCAGGTCTCTCTAATCTGAACGTAAATCTGAGTGGATT